>Ga0209698_10001049_pt1 | contig 31848 bp, 32 predicted proteins | sample LitLauG_LLR_2012_FD_187203 | JGI IMG/M metagenome (GOLD analysis project Ga0209698, IMG submission 187203) | Freshwater sediment microbial communities from Pennsylvania, USA - Little Laurel Run_MetaG_LLR_2012 (SPAdes) (version 2) | ecosystem: Environmental > Aquatic > Freshwater > Creek >... | reverse complement strand
ACGAGACGGAATTTCTCTCCGACCACGGCGTGCGAGCACTCTCGAAGGTTCACGAGCGCGAACCGTATCGCTTCCCCACGAACGGCCACACGATGGAAGTGGCCTACTGGCCGGCAGAATCCATGAGCGGACTTTTCGGCGGCAATTCCAACTGGCGCGGCCCAATCTGGATGCCGGTGAATTATCTGCTCATTGAGTCGCTGCAGAAATTCCATCACTACTACGGCGACGATTTCAAAATCGAATGTCCAACCGGCTCGGGCAAATTCATCACGATCAAAGAAGTGGCCGAAGAACTGTCGCGCCGGCTGGCAAAATTATTTTTGAAAGGCGACGACGGCCAGCGGCCTGTCTTGAAATATCATGCCAAGCTCGCAACCGATCCGCATTTCAAGGATTACATTTTGTTCCACGAATATTTTCACGGCGACAACGGCCGTGGCGTCGGCGCCTCGCACCAGACCGGCTGGACCGGCCTGATCGCCAAGCTCCTGCAACCGCGCGAGCGCTGTCATTGACGAGAAATGTTCGACGCCCTCCGCAAACACTGGCCGGAATATCTCATAGAAGCCTTCTGCCTCGGCGTCTTCATGGTTTCGGCGGGCGCGTTCACGGTGCTGTTTGAATATCCAAACTCACCGGTGCATCGCGCCATCGCGAATCCCGATCTGCGCCGCGCACTCATCGGCGTAGCGATGGGACTCACCGCGATCGCGCTGATTTATTCGCCTTGGGGACAGCAATCCGGGGCGCACATGAATCCCGCCGTGACGCTCACATTTTTGCGTCTTGGCAAAGTGCCGAAGTGGGACGCCGTGTTTTACATCGCCGCACAATTCATCGGCGGACTGCTCGGCGTGGTGATGACGCGAGTCGCACTGGGCGACCGCTTTTCCGATCCGGCGGTGAATTACGTCATCACCGTGCCTGGCGCGGCAGGCGCAGGCGTGGCGTTCGCCTGCGAAATGGCCATTTCCTGTGGCCTGATGATGATGATTTTGTTTGCGATCAACAATCCGAAGCTCGCGCGTTACACCGGTCTTTTTGCCGGCACGCTCGTCGCGGTGTTCATCACATTTGAAGCGCCGTATTCCGGCATGAGCATCAATCCCGCGCGCACCGTGGCGTCGGCGCTGCCGAGCGGCGTGTGGACGGCAGGCTGGATTTATTTCGTCGCGCCGATTGGCGGGATGTTGCTCGCGGTGGAAATCCGCCGGGCACTCGTTCGCGGCGCGCAAATTGCCTGCGCGAAACTGCACCACCATGGAAACCGGCGCTGCATCTTCTGCGGTTTCGGCTGCGAGAATTAATTCAATGTAAGGTTCTCCAACTCAACCCGACCAACTCAAGCATGAACGAACATTTTGACGTCATCATCATCGGCAGCGGCGCGGGCGGCGGCACGCTGGCACTCAAGCTGGCTCCGTCCGGAAAACGCATTCTCATCCTCGAACGCGGCGATCATCTCGCGCGCGAAAAACAAAACTGGGACACGACGGAAGTGTTCGTGAAAAACCGCTACGTTTCGAAAGACACCTGGTATGACAAGGACGGTAAGCCGTTTCAGCCGGGCGTGCATTATTTTGTCGGCGGCGCGACCAAGCTGTATGGCGCGGCGCTGTTCCGTTTGCGCGAAGGTGATTTCAAGGCGCATCGCACGGCGGACGGACAAACGCCGGATTGGCCAATTCGCTACGAGGATTTGGAACCGTATTACACGCAGGCGGAAAAACTTTACAACGTCCACGGCCGGCATGGCGATGATCCGACCGATCCGCCCGCGAGCGCGCCGTATCCATTCGCGCCGGTCAGCCACGAGCCGCGTATTCAGGAACTCGCCGATGGTTTGAAACGCGGCGGCTATCATCCGGCTTACGCGCCTACAGGAATTTTGCTGAACGAAGCGGACAAAACCAAAAGTCGCTGCATCCGCTGCGATACTTGCGATGGCTTTCCGTGCCTCGTTCACGCGAAGGGCGACGCCGAAGTCATCGCGGTCAAACCGGCGTTGGAATATCCGAACGTCACGCTGCTGACCAACGCGCACGTCCAAAAACTTGAAACCAGCGCGAGCGGACGCGAGGTCACGAACGTCATCGTGGAGCGCAATGGCCAGCGCGAAGAATACAGCGGCAGCATCGTGGTGGTTTCCGCCGGGGCGGCGAACTCGGCGCGGCTGCTGCTCTTGTCCGCGAATGACAAACATCCGCGCGGCCTCGCAAACGGCTCGGATCAAGTCGGACGAAATTATATGTTCCACAATGCGATTGCGCTCGTCGCGTTGTCCAAGCGCGAGAACGAAACCGTTTTTCAAAAAACACTTTCTGTGAATGATTTTTACTGGCGTGCGGACGACTACGAATTTCCGCTCGGCAATATCCAGATGCTCGGCAAATCCAAAGGCCCGATGTTTCAGGCGGACGCGCCGAAGTTTGCGCCCGGATTCTCGCTCGACCAGATGGCGCGGCACGCGGTGGATTTCTGGCTCACGGGCGAAGATTTGCCACTGCCGCAAAACCGCGTCACGCTGAATGCTAAAGGTGAAATTCAACTGCACTACGAGTTCACCAATCTCGAACCCGTCAAGCGGCTCCGAAAAAAACTACAGTTCATGCTTGAGCATTTAGATATGCACCCGCACCTGATTCCGAACAATGTTTATCTCAGCAAACAGATTCCCATCGCCGGCGTCGGCCACCAGTCCGGCACCTGCCGCTTCGGCACCGATCCGAAAACTTCAGTGCTCGACGTGAATTGCAAGGCGCATGAAGTGGACAACCTCTACGTCGTGGACACGAGTTTTTTTCCGAGCATCGGCGCGGTGAATCCTTCGTTGACGGCTATTGCCAACGCGCTCCGGGTTGGCGACCATTTGCTCGAACAGTTGAAATGAAGTTGACCAGCAACAACGAACTCAAACTGAAATCAAAAAACGATCCGGCTTCAAACCGATCTTGGCCATCGAAATTTCCGCTCGCTTTCCTTGATAGGTAGGTCGTTGATGCTGGCAAAGCGGAATTTCATGTAACCGAGTTCGTCGAACTCCCAGTTCTCGTTGCCGTAAGCGCGATACCATTGGCCGGAATCGTCGTGGAACTCATATTCGAAGCGCACGGCAATGCGGTTTCCGCCGCACGCCCAGAGTGCCTTCTTCAACCGATAGTCTAGTTCGCGATTCCATCTGCGACGGAGAAATTCCACGACCTGCGCGCGGCCTTTGATGAAATCCGTGCGGTTGCGCCACTCGGTGTCCTCGGTGTAGGCGAGCGATACGCGCTCGGGATCGCGCGAATTCCAGTCATCTTCGGCGGCTTGGACTTTCTGGCGCGCGGTCTCTTCGGTGAAGGGCGGCAAGGGTGGGCGCAGGTTCATGTCGTTTTTTTGTTATCCAACCCACCCTTGCACTTTACCGCAAGGTAGGAAAGGTTTTCGTGATTATCACTTCGCTGTCCGACAACCGTTCGCCGCGCGGCCAGGCAACCTTTGTCGGCTTGCCAATCACGAGCAGATAGCTCAAGACGATGTGGTCGGGCACATTTAGAATTTTGCCCACCGCCACGGGATCGAAACCGATGAGCGGACCGGTTTCGTAGCCCATTTCCGGGCACCGGTTGTTCTGGCGAGCGCCTCAATAATTGGATGCGTCGAGAGTAAAGAATCTTACCTTTGACCTTAGTTTCCGCTTAGAAAGCTGCCACTTAAGCCATCAAAATAAGTTTTGCCACCATTTTATTTTTATCCACAACGTCAGCATCACCACCTGATTGAGCGACGATAATTGTGCCGTGAATCAATGACAAAATCGGTTGCACCAACCGTTTCGCATCTTTAGGCCGGGCTTGTTTAACCAGTGCCGCAACCAAATTTTCCGCATTGGTGAAGTGCGCGGAAATGATTTGTTTTACTTCCGGCTCATCTCGTTCTGGTCCGAACTCCGCCAATCCTTTGATAAATGGGCAACCGCAAAAACGCGGATGCTCGATGGCAAACTTCAGTGCATCGAAAATTCCGAGCAGCCGATCCAATGCCGGCTTGGATTCATCACCCACAAAACGCGCGAGCAGTTCCTGCCAGGCGCGGTCTTTGTAGGCGAGGTATTCGGCCACCAGTCTGGATTTGGAGGGGAAGTGCCGGTAAAACGTCATCTTCGCCACCCCGCTTTCGGCAATGATGCGGTCAATGCCGACCAGATGGATGCCGTGCTGGTAAAACAGTTCGAGCGCCGTCCGCAGCACCCGGTCTCGCGGCGAAAGGTCGGCCAGCTTCGCCGCCTCCAAATCCCGGCAGGCCATTTCGGGTTTTGATTTCATAAGAGGTAGATAACACAACAAGACAGATCTGTCTATTTTTATTTGACAACAACAAGACAGACCTGTATCGTTGGTTCGCAATCCAAAATATGATTATGCAAATTGCCCCTAGCATCCATCGTTTCGACACCGGCCCATTCAATTGGTATTTGATTGAACAAGACAGCCGGTTGACCTTGGTCGATGCCGGTTTCGCCGGACATTATTCGATCCTGTTGAACGGACTTCGATCCATGGGACTCGAATTACGGGACATTGAGGCCATCTTGATCACGCACGCGCACGGTGACCACACCGGCTTCGCCGAACGCTTGAGTCGCGCGGCAGGCATTCCCGTATTTGTTCACGAAGCCGACCGCGAATCTTTGACGCGCATATTGCAACTGCCGTGGTGGGGTTTGCTCTCCAACGGTTGGCGACCCTATATCCGCACGATGCTGTTTCATGCGATACGCAATGGAGTTTTCACCATGCCATGCGTGCTGCATCCGAAAACCTTCAAAGATGGTGACGCGCTTGATGTTCCCGGCAAGCCGATTGTTGTTCACACGCCGGGCCACACCCCCGGTGAAGTTTCCTTCTTTCTACCAGCAAGCAAAGTTCTCTTGTGCGGCGATACGTTGGTGACACGTGACGTGATGAGCGGAAAATCTGGCTTACCACAAATAATGCCGCCAATCCTGACGAATGATTTTGCTCTAGCTCAGCGCTCTTTGAACAAATTACGCGAGCTGGGCAAGGTATCCCTGCTCACCGGCCACGGTGACGCTTGGTTCGGAGATACGAACGAAGCCGTCACCGTGGCGATTGAATCTTGCAAACCAAAATAACTGTTACGCCTGCGCCATGCCGCCGTCCACGAGCAGTTCCGTGCCGGTGACGTAGGTGGCGTCGGGCGAGACGAGATACGCGACGGCCTTGGCGATTTCCGATGCCTCGCCGAAACGCGCGAGTGGCACTTGCGCGAGAATGTTTCCGCCGACTTCCTTCTGCGCATCTTCGCTCAAACCCATCTTGCCGAAAATTGGCGTGGCGATCGGTCCGGGGCTGACGACGTTCACGCGAATCTTCCGGCCTGCCAGTTCGATGGCGAGTGTTTTCGCCAAACTGTTCAATGCTGCCTTGCCGGCCGCGTAAATGCTCGCGCCGGGCATGCCGAAATGCACGACGGTCGAGGACGTGAACACCACCGCCGCGCCGTCCGTGAGCAACGGCAACGCGTGTTTCACCGTGAAGTAAGCGCCCTTGACGTTGGCATCGGTCATTTCGTCGAACAGCGCCTCGGTGAAATCTGCCAGCGGTGCGAACTTCGCGATGCCCGCGTTGGCGAACAGGATGTCAATGCGTCCGGCTTTCTCGCGAATGGTCTGGAATACGCGCTCGATGTCCGCGACGCGCGACACATCGGCCACCAGGCCGAGCGTGTCGCCGCCGACTTCCTTGGCCGCCGCCGCGACGGCGTCCGGCTTGCGCCCGATGATGATGACGCGCGCGCCCTGTTGTTTGAGTTCGTGCGCGGTGGCGAGGCCGATGCCGCTGTTGCCGCCCGTGATGACCGCGATTTTGTTTTGTAGTTTCATTTTGGTTTTGCTTTTTGGTTTGTTGGTTGTGTTTTAAAAAGCGTGGCAAATTAGTCTAGATTTCACCCGTTGCAAGCGCGCTTCACTTTTATTCAGAAGTATTTTGAATCAAGAAATTCAAGATGTATCCAGCGACGATGTCGCCATCTTCCTCCAGCGCGAAATGGCCGGTGTCGAGCAAGTGAATTTCTGCGTGCGGCACGTCGTTGGTGTAGGCAAGCGCGCCGGCAGGCAGGAAGAACGGATCGTTCTTGCCCCAGACCGCGAGCACGGGCGGCTGAAATTTCCGCAGCGCGGCGTGCCAGGCGTCGTATTGCTTCACGTTGTTCTGGTAATCATAAAACAGCGCGAGCTGGATTTCGGCGTTACCAGGTTTGTCGAGCGTGAGCTGGTCGTGCGTCCACGCATCAGGACTGACCTGTGCCGGATTGCGGAATCCGGAGCTGTATTGAAACTTCGTCGTATCGAGTGTCAGAAAAACGCGTAATTTAGCCGCATTCGCTGCTGACTTGTCCGCCCAATAATCGCGGAACGGCTGCCACGCGGGACTCAAACCGGCTTCGTAGGCGTTGCCGTTCTGCGTGATGATGGACGAGATCTTTTCCGGATGTTTCACGAACAAACGGAAGCCGACGGGCGAGCCATAATCCTGAATGTAGATGCTGTATTTCTCCAGCTTGAGGGAGTCCAGCAAATCGTCCGTGACCGCTGCAAGATGGTCGAACGTGTAGGCAAAGTCTGTGACGGACGGCTGGTCGGAGTAGCCAAAGCCTGGATAATCCGGCGCGATCACATGATACTTCGCCGCGAGCTTCGGAATCAAATCGCGAAACATGTGCGACGACGACGGAAAGCCGTGCAGGAGAACTATTGTCGGACGCGACGCGTCGCCGGCCTCGCGATAAAACAGATTGAGACCGTCAATTTTGGTGGTGTGATATGTCGTGGTGGGCACGTCGGCGGCGAAGGAATCATTGTGGATGGCCAGACTCCCGGTAGCCAATGCCAGAGCAACGAAGTGTTTCAATTTATTTTTCATGTTCAAATATTTTTTGGTTCGGTTTTGTTGAAGCCGTTAGCGCGGCTTACAGATTGGATGCGATGAGGAATAGAATTCTTACCTCTTACAAATAAAAACCCGGCCCTCGTAAAAGCACCGGGTTTATAAGGAGAAACTGAACTACGCGAGCGCCGCTTTTACCTGCTTCCGCAATTCCGGCACCACGTCGCGCGCGAACCACGGATTCTTTTTCAGCCAGATGTTGTTGCGCGGGCTGGGATGCGGCAGCGGGAAAAGCTTCGGTGAAAATTCGCGCCACGCTTGGACAGTTTCAGTGAGCGTGGCTTTCGTGCGCGGGCCGAGATGCCAGGCCATGGCATACTGGCCGATGACGAGCGTGAGTTTTACGGCCGTGAGTTCGCGGAGAATTCTCTCGCGCCACGCGACAGCGCATTCGGGACGCGGCGGTAAATCACCGGACTTGCCCGTGCCGGGATAACAAAAACCCATCGGCAGAATTGACACGCGGTGCGCGTCGTAAAAAGTTTCGCGGTCGAGGCCCAGCCAGTCGCGCAGGCGGTCACCACTGGCGTCATCGAAGGGAATGCCCGATGCATGAACCTTGCTGCCCGGTGCTTGCCCGGCGATGAGGATGCGTGCGGTTCGGGAGATTTGGAAAACTGGACGCGGCCCGAGGGGTAAATTTTCTGCGCAAAGCCTGCAGGCACTGATGTCCCGCTGCAATTCGGCAAAGGCGGCGGCGGTCATGGTCCGGCCTTGAGAATCTTCATCAGCGCCTCGTATTCCTCGCGGCATTCGGGACAGAGCGCGAGGTGCTGCTCGACCTTGGCGATGACTTCGCCCACCGGTTTGTTCACGAGCTGGCATTCGGCAAACTCACTGACGTGCTGCAAGCATTCGCCGCAATTGAACTCGCGGTCGGTCGTCAGGCCGAGCATCTTCACGATGCTGCCAACCTGTTCAGGCGTCAGCCGCTGGTCTTCCGGTTTCATAAATTAAAAGCATTCTGGATGTCCGCTCCAGTGATGCCGGCCTCGTGCAATCGCTGTTTCAAGGCGCGTCGCGCATCGTGCAACATTTTGTAAGCCGCGCTGCGACTTGTGCCGAGCAGTTCGACAATCTGGTCGAACGGCATTTCGCGCAGTTCACCGAGAATTGCCGCGCGCTGTTTCGTCGTTAAATCATTTTCAATTGCGTGGCGCAACGTCGCGACCAACCGCGTGCGTTCTTCATCCGCGCCGAGCGCGTCATCCGCAATCATCGTCGGCTCGGCCAGACGTTCACCATCGGCCATCAGCGCGTCGAGCGAAACATCCTGCCAGCGTTTGCGACGCAATTCCGTGAACGCCACGTTCAGCGCGATGGCCTGCGCCCAGGTCGTGAATTTGCTGCGGCCTTGGAACTGATCGAGCCGGTCCAGCACACGCAAGAGGCTTTCCTGCGCGAAATCTTCCAAGTGCGCCTCGCTCACATCACTGAGACCGTTCAACGCAATGCGCAAACCGTTGTGTAAAACTTCGCGCAGCGCCCGCACGGCGGTGGTCTGTTCCCCGCTGTCCGTGGCGCGCAACGCGGCGGGCCAGTTGATTTCGTTTTCCGTCACTGCGGCAAATTAACGAAACCAAACTGGCCCGCCAAGAACTCAATGTGCGCAGGCGCAACCGCAGGATTCCAGTTTCGGCGCAGCGGGGAAATCCACCACCGTGCCCGCCACATGGTTGAAATAGTTGGTGAAGATGTTCAACGCCGTGTTGGCGACAATTTCGGCGATGTCGCCGTCGGTGTAACCGTGTTTACGCAGACCCGCCACATCTTCGTCAGTGACATGACCGCGTTCGGTCACAATCTTTTGGGCGAAGACCAAGGCCGCCTCCGTTTTCGGGTCGGCGGATTCGGCGGCGCGGGCCGCGAGCGTTTCGTCCTGGGTCAAACCGGCCTTGCCGCCAAGCAGCGTGTGCGCGGCCAAGCAGTAATCGCAGGCGTTGGTCTCACCGACGACCAGCGAGATTTGTTCCTGAAGTTTCTTTGAAAGCGAGCCCTTCGCCAAGGCGCCGCTGAAGCCGAGATAGGCGTGGGCGGCGGCGGGCGATTGCGCAAGTGTGGAGACGAGATTCGGCACGAGGCCGAGACCCTTCTTCACGTTGGCGAGAATCTGTTGTTGTTCGGCGGAAGCGTGTTCCGCGTTGATGGTGTTGATGCGAGGCATATTTTTGTTTTGTTAATGGTTGCTGTGTTATTTTAATTACGTTCAAAAGTTAGATGCGGTGGCGGGATAATTTCTTACCCCGCCACCACTGGTGAAATTACTTGCCGTGTTTGGCAACGAGGTCAGGCCAGTTTTTATTCGCCTTGGCCACGTTGGCGTCAAAATCGGCGTTGAACTTCTTGAGGATTGACTTGTTCAAATTCAGATACAGCTTGCCGTCGCGAACCTGCCAGATGCTGATGTCCACCGGGAACAGCGCTCCGACCGAGACGCCGAAGGCGCAGAAGCCGCCGCATTGCGGGGCGTATTTTTCCGGCGCGGCCTCAAAGAGTTCCTTGTGCTCCTTGCTCGCGAAGATGTAGGTCGCGCCTTGGTAGGTGGCCGCGATGCCGGACTCGCCGTTGACCGGTTTGTGGTCGGTGAAGAACGCCACGGTGTCGTAGCCGCCGACGGCGATGTTGCTTGCCCCTGAGACGTTGACGAGGTCTCCGGCTTTGGCCGAGAAGGCCAAGGCTGCGGTTGTGAGCGTGAGGGCGATGAGGTTTTTGATGTTTTTCATTTTGTGTATTTCTTTCGTTGTTGTTTTGTTAATTATTATTTGTTGTTGGCCGGTATTCCGGCTTGCTGATTGGATGCGGTGAGGAATTGAGTTCTTACCCTGAAGCCGACAAAATGTGACGAGAATTTTGGGAATGAAGGAACCAGTTGCAACCAACCCAACAGCGATGCATAACACAGAGGGTTAAATAAATCAAATTTGTTGTAAGCTTTCACCTGTCGGAACGACTACACTCTGTCTCAACAAATAAAAACTATGATTGTCATCGTCAGTGGAACCAACCGGCCCGGTAGCAACACGCGCAAAGTCACCGCGCACGTCGAGGCCAAATACAAATCGCTCGGCGTGAAAACGCACTTGCTTGATCTGGCGGAACTGCCGCCGGAAATTTTCTCACCGACTTCCTATGCCGAGAAGCCGGCGGCCTTGAAGAAATTCACCGACGCGATTCTTGCTTCCGACGGACTGGTCATCGTCACGCCTGAATACAACGGTAGCGTCCCCGGCATTCTGAAATATTTCATTGATATGCTGCCGTTCCCGGAAAGTTTCGAGCAGCGGCCGGTTTGTTTCGTTGGATTGGCCGCCGGCATTTGGGGCGCACTGCGGCCCGTCGAGCAGTTACAAGCCATCTTCGGCTATCGCAATGCCTACCTTTTTCCCGAACGCGTGTTCATGCCCGGCATCGGCAAAATGCTGAATGACGCCGGGCAGTTCACCAGTCCCGACATGGAAAACCGCCTCCACAAACAGGCGGAAGGTTTCGTAGGCTTCGTAGAAAGCCTGCGCGGTAAAAAACTCCGTTGATTGCTATTTGAATTTATTGGGCGCAAACCAAAACAACGAACCGATCAAAATGAAATCGTATCGCACCATCCTTTCCGGATTTCTATTATCGCTCAATATTGCAATCGTAGCGACAACCGCAGGCGCTGCCGAGCCGCCGCAAATCGGCGCACGGCACCAGATTTCACCTTGAAGACTTTGGAAAACAAGGAAGTCACGTTGAGCGCCCAAACCGCCAAGCAGCCCGTCGTGTTGGTGGTGTTGCGCGGTTGGCGCGGCTAACAATGTCCGCTTTGCACGCGGCAGGTTCACGATTTTGTGGAGCAGGCCGTGGCCGAGCCGGTGCAAATCACCGGCGAAGTCGAGCGGCAGGGTGAACTGTTGATTTTGCGCGCCGATCCAGCAATTTATCGGCGGGTCAATTAGGTCAAACCTCACCCAAGCTGAGAATCGATTGAAGCCAGATTACACACATAGCTTAAGCCGCAAACGCGGGTTGAAAATTTTTCTCGGCGTCGCCGGAATTATTTTTTTGTTTGCGTTTGTGACCTCGCACGCCGTTCCCGGATTGTTTGCCGAGTTTGACGATCCCGCGCGACTTGGCGTGACAATTCGGGTCACCGTGACCAACGGATTTACGATTCGCTGGGCGGAAAAATCGGATGCGACCAATCGCGGCGCGCTCAATCTGGTTTTCATCCACGGCACCCCCGGCGGTGCAGGCGTGTGGGCGTCGCAATTTCAAACCGCGTTCACCAATGCGAACTTGTTTGCTTACAACCGTCCGGGTTTTGGCGGTTCCAAGCCGGTTCGCGCTCAGCCACACCTGCAACTTCAAGTGGGCGCGCTCATCAACTTGCTGGCCGGCATCACCACCAATCGCGTTTTGCTCGTTGGTCACAGCTACGGTTGTCCGATCGCGCTGCTGGCGGCGCTGGAGCATCCCGAAAAAATTGGCGGCGTGCTGTTGATTGGCGGCGACGTGGACCCGGCGCAGGAAAAGCCCTGGATTTTGCAATATATTTTTGGCTTGCGGGCGACGTCCTGGTTTGTGCCCCAGGCGCTGCGTCAGTGCAACCGCGAACTGCTCACCGCCCGTACTGACCTCACAGAAATGCACAAGCTGCTGCCGAAACTTTCCGTTCCGGTGGTGATGCTGCATGGCGACCGCGATCCGCTCGTGCCCGTGGAAAATGTGGCTTGGCTGGAGCAACAACTTGCCGCCGTGGGCAAGACCAATCTGTTTGCCAAAATTATTCTGCCGGGCGTGAATCATTTCATCCCGTGGGAACATCCAGACGCAGTGAAACGCGGTATTCAACTGCTTGAAAAAATGGCGGCCAGTCAAGCGAAGGGTAATTCAACCAGCGACTGATTGCTTGTCACCGCGACAGCAGGAACCATCCGCCGCGTGTTCGTGTTCCGGGCCGACGTGGTGAATCTTTTGCGGGGATTTGAGGGCGTGGAAAAGGACGAAGAGCGATCCGACCGGCAGAAACAGCGGCGTGAGCACGGCGGTCAAAATGGCAAATCCAATTCGGCCAAACTTGGTCGCGCCCGATTCCACATGGAGAAACTGGTTTGAACGGGACGCGAACGGCGCGAACCAAAGTTGGCAGAATAATTTCCAGGAGCACCTGAAACGGCTGCCAATTGAAGAACTCGCGGGAGTTTCAACCACTTTGGCTTCGGCATCAGGCAGGAAAATCAGCGTCTTGATTTTACCAATGTCCTCGTAAGTTTCTTGACCGGGGGTCAGCTTGATGGTTTCCGAAAATTCCAAATCGTGCCGCGCGGCCTCGGTGAGCAGGAGGTATTGATCGGCGGCCACCGAATTCTTCAGCAGCCGGTGGACGATGATCACGTCCACGCCCGCCAGTTCCAAAAAATTGAAGACGCGATGGAACAGCGCCTCGCCACTGTGGACGACGACCTTGAGCCGGAGTTTTTCGATGCGCGTGCATGCATTGCAGGTGCAGGTGGTGGATTGGCTCAACTCGCTGATTTTTTCGCTGAACATCCGAAAAAATGTAATCAACTTGTCGCCGATGATTTTTTTGGCTTCCGGCCAAGGTTTTGAGCCGCCCTGCTTCCGGCAAAAGAGGAACATGGCGTCGCCTTCCAGCTTGGCGACTTCGAGCGGCAACTCGATTTGCCGGATGATGGCCTTGACGAGTTCGGTGATAATGGTCTGGCTGTGACCGAGTGTCTTGGCGTTCGCGGTCATGTAACGGGTGTAGCCCGAAATGTCCGCGATGATGAGCAGCACAGGTTCAGGCGCGGTGTCGGCATGAGAATCCACTCCCCTTGGTCGGATCAGGTGGCAAATCCTTACAAATTTTCGAGTTCGCGGTAAGGATTTGGATTCGACGACGACAAACGGTGATGCGATTCAAAGTGCCTGGCCAATTTATAACCCTCACTTTGCTGGCGGGCATGCCGGTGCTGGCCCGGATCAACATGATCACATTTCAGAGTGCGCCGGAGCGGACCGCCTTGTTGGAACTTTACACCTCGGAAGGCTGCAGCAGTTGTCCGCCGGCAGAGGCGTGGCTGTCGGGGCTGCGGGATTCGCCGCGCTTGTGGAAGGATTTTGCGCCGGTTGCGTTTCATGTGGACTATTGGAATTACCTCGGCTGGAAGGATGCCTGGTCGGAAGCGGCATTTTCCGAACGGCAGCGGAGCTATGTCCAACTCTGGCACAGCGAAAACATTTACACGCCTGAATTTGTCCTGAACGGCAAGGAATGGCAAAACTGGTTCACCGGCAAAAACGGACCGCGCGCCAGCGGCGAAAAATTCGGCGTGCTGACCGTGACGTCCACCGGCACGAACCGCTGGCAGGTGAGTTTCGCGCCGGAAAAACCTTCGGACTCGCGCTACGAAATCCACGCGGCGCTGCTAGCGGGCGGAATAGCTTCCGACGTGAAGGCCGGAGAAAATAGAGGCCGTCGTTTGAACCATGATTTTGTGGTCGTAAATCTGTTGCAAATCGGCCTGACCACCAAAGACGGAATTTCGAGCGGAAAAATAATTCTGAATCCGCCGCGATCCGTTGCCGGCGAAACGCTGGCACTCACGGCGTGGATCACGCGCGCCGGAGAGCTTGAACCCGTGCAGGCCACTGGCGGCTGGCTGATTCCGCCGGGCAAAAAATAATTGTAAGTTTCGTCCGATTGCTGCGACAAATGGTGGTATGAAAAAATTATCGTTGATCCTGCTCACAATCGGACTGGTGCTGCCAGTGTTCGCGCAAACCAAGTCCCTGCTCAACCTCGGCAAATCCGGCGTGGCCATTCAAGGCTACGACCCGGTCGCATTCTTCACCGACAACAAGCCGGTGAAGGGCGACCCGAAAATTTTAGTCAAGCACGACGGCGCGATTTACTTGTTCGCGTCGAAGGAGCACAAGGAACTTTTCAAGGCCGACCCGGCGAAATACGAACCCGAGTTCGGCGGCTACTGCGCCTACGGCGTCTCGCGCAACAAACTGGTTGAAATTGACGTGGACGCGTTTCAAATCGTGGACGGGAAATTGCTGCTCCAATACAGCAAAGGCGTTCGCGAAGATTTCAACAAGGACGCCAAGGGGAATCTTGTCAAGGCTGACGCCAATTGGCCCGGCTTGGTCGCCAAAAAGGGAAAATAACTTTCCGGCTTCCGGGCTAAAAACAACTTTACACGATTATGGAATCACTCACGAAACCGCAGCGCGTCGTCAGTTGGCTTTGCCGCATCGCGGCGGCGGTGATCCTGCTGCAAACGCTGTTCTTCAAATTCACCGGCGCGCCGGAATCAATTTACATTTTCACCAAGGTCGGCATGGAACCTTGGGGCCGCTACGGCTCGGGCGTGGCCGAATTGATCGCGTCCCTTTTGCTCTTGCTTCCGCGTTTCACCTGGGCCGGCGCGCTGCTGGCGCTGGGTGTGATGGGAGGCGCGATTTTCTCGCATCTCACCGTGCTGGGCATCGTGGTCCAGAACGACGGCGGTCTGCTTTTTGGCCTTGCGCTGGCGGTGGCGGTTTGTAGCCTCGTCGTGCTGTTCTTGCATCGAGGACAAATCCCGTTCATTGCGCAACGGTTAAAACCCAAAAAAACATGAAGCCGAACTCTGAAAATCGCGAGTTGATCCGGGCGGTCATCGAAACGCTGCGGCAAGGCGAAACGCTGCTCGCCGAAATCAGCGACGAAACCTACTCGCGAAAAGTGCCGGTGGCGTTCAACGCATCCATCGGCGGGCATTACCGTCATTGCCTCGACCATTTCCGCGCCCTGCTCGACGCGGCGCCGACAGGGGACTTGAATTACGACCATCGCGAACGGGGCACGCTCGTGGAGAACGACCGGTTCGCCGCGCTGAATGCGACGCGCGAATTAAGCGCAGGCTACGTAAATTTGAATCCGGATTTCCTCTTTCGTCCGCTCGCGGTGACGTGCAAAACCAGTTACGCCAGCAACAATTCGCAAGCTTCGCCGTCCACCGTTGGCCGCGAAGTCATGTATTCCGTCGCGCACGCCGTGCATCACTATGCGCTGATCGGCGTGATGGCGGGAATCATGGGCGTGAAACTGCCGGCGGGATTTGGTGTCGCGCCGTCCACGCTCAAGCATCAGGCCGAAGCCGCCAGAGCGGCAGCTTAATTTTCATGACCGGACCTTTGCCATTGGCGCCCCACGCCGTTGCCGAATGGATGCCGTTCTGGAAAGCGGCGGGATTTTTCTTCGCGACGTTTGTTTTGGAAGACGTGGCGGCGGTCAGTGCGGGGCTACTGCTCGCCAATGGTTCGATTTCCTGGCCGGTAGCATCACCGCCTGTTTTCCCGGCATCTGGCTCCGTGACGCCGGAAGCTAGAATCAACTCCGCCCACCTTGCCGGAAACCCTGCAGCCGAATCCGCCTGAGCAGGCGATTGCACCTGAAAGGTGACGTAAATGCGCAAGAGCGAAGATAATGCCCGTCAGTATTGATGATTCTTCTCCATTCCACATGCGTCCATTTTGCCTCTCTCACTCCCCAAGAAAACGCGCCAGCCAGGCTACGCAACGCCCCGAACCATGGTGATCGCCGGGTGGTTCTGCCCGGATTCAGACGCGGAGCAAGCGGATTCGGCACGGTTGTCAAAATCGCGGCTGACCTTGGCGGCACGCGGCCACCCCCAACATCCGACTATTCGACAGACTGAAACCTTTCATCAATTATCCTCGTCTCTGAAAGGGTATGCTGAAACCTCTGAGTGCGGGCAAATGGAACAGTGCCGCCGCGGCGCATCTGCTCAATCGCGCCGGGTTCGGTGGACCGCCCGCAGAAACCGAGCGGCTCGCGGGACTCGGCTGCGAGCAGGCGGTCGCCTGGCTGGTGGACTACGAGAGCATTCCCGATTCAAACCCCGATCCTACTTGGGCGAAGCCCGACCCCGCTCGCGAACGAAAATTGGTGGCAATCCGCAAGCTGCCCGACGAGGAGCGCCGCAAGATGGTTCAGGAAGAGCAGAAGACCCAGCGCGAGCGGATCATGGAACTGCGCGGCTGGTGGCTCCAGCGCATGGCCAAAGGGCCGCGACCACTTCAGGAAAAACTCACCCTTTTCTGGCACGGCCACTTCGCCACCAGCGTGGAAAAAGTCCGCGACGCCTACTACATGTGGCGGCAAAACGTTCTGTTCCGCCGCCTGGCCACGGGCAACTGGCTGGAGCTTCTGGTTGAAACGGCCCGCGATCCGGCGATGCTGATCTGGCTGGATCAGGCGCAGAGCCGCAAGGAGCATCCCAACGAAAACTTCGCCCGCGAAGTGATGGAGTTGTTTGCCCTCGGCGAAGGGCATTACACCGAGAAGGACATCACCGAGGCGGCGCGGGCGCTCACCGGTTGGTCGCTGGACCGGCAGGCGCAGGATTTTATCGAGCGTCCGTTCATACATGACAACGGCGTCAAGACCGTTCTGGGGCGCACCGGCAACCTTGACGGCCAGGCGGTGCTGGAACAAATCGTGGCACAACCGCAGGCGGCGTTATTCATCACCGCCAAATTATGGAATTTTTTCGCCGGCGAAATGCCGGCGCCCGCCTTGAATACCGCTCTCGCCAAGGTGTTCCGCGACGCCGAGAATAATTTTAAGCCGCTGCTGCGGACCATGTTTTTGAGCGAGGAGTTTTACAGCGACACCCTCGTCCGGCGTCAGGTGAAAAGCCCGGTGCAATGGCTGGTGGGCACGGTGCGGATGCTCGAATGTGAACTGCCGCCGCCGCTGGTTTCGGCCAACCTGATTCGCAGTCTCGGCCAAGACTTGCTGGCGCCGCCGAACGTCAAGGGCTGGGACGGCGGACTGGCCTGGATCTCCACCAACACGCTGCTCACGCGTTACAATGAGGCCGCCGCATTGGTGCAGGGCGACATGTCTGTCGTTGCCGCCGCTGCGGAAGGAAAGACTCCGAATCAAACGCGGCAAATCCAACGCCGGCTCGGCAACTATCGGATGGGCGGCGTGAACGTGGAAAGAATCCTTACCGTCGAGGAGCGCGCCGACAAGGAACGCCTCGTTGCCGCGCTAGAAAAGCGCCTGTTGCAGACCCGGTTGAAAACCAAACAGGAACAAACACTGCGCGAATTTCTGGAAACCAAAACCACTCTGACCGAAAGCGACATCCGCAACGCCATTCGTCTCGTCATGAGCACGCCGGAATATCAACTGACCTGAAAATGAAACGTGGGGCGTGACCCCGTTTTCACTAATCCTGAATCACTCTTCTCAAACCATGAAAAACGAAATCACCCTCCAAACCCGCCGCGAGTTCCTCCGCTCGACCGTCCTCACCAGTGCACTGTCGTGGACCGTGCCGACCTTTCTCGCAAACACTTTTTCCGCCCTGCAGGCCGACGCAGCGGACAGGTCCACGCAGATCGTGACCGGCCGCGACGCAACGATCCTGGTGGTATTGCAGATGGCCGGCGGCAACGACGGATTGAACACCGTGATCCCGCACGGCAATGATTTTTATTTCAAGGCCCGTCCCCGGATCAACCTCGCCGCCAAGGACGTTTTGAAGATCAACGGCGAGATTGGACTGCATCCGAGTCTGACCGGGTTCAAGGAACTTTACGACGCGGGCCAGCTCTCCATCATCCAGGGCGTCGGCTATCCGAATCCGAACCGGTCGCATTTCCGGTCCACGGAAATTTGGCAGACGGCGAGCGATTCCGAGAAGTTTGAACGTTACGGCTGGCTGGGGCGGTATTTCGACAACGCCTGTTCCGGCTGCGATCCCACGGTCGGAGTCAACGTCGGGCGGCAGATGCCGCAGTCGTTCATGGCCAAAACCCCCAAGGGCGTTAGTGTGGAGAACCCGCAGAACTACCGCTTTATCAGTTCTGACCCCGCCGCCAAGGGCGCGACGAACCTGATGGAACAATCGTTTCGCGAGTTGAACGAAGGCGAGGCGCACGACAATTCCGGGGCCACCATTGGCACAATCGCGGGCGCGGCGGCGCGCGTGCACGGCTCGCCGCTCGATTTTCTCGAACGCACCGCGCTGGACGCGCAGGTCAGTTCGGACCAAATCCGCGCCATCAGCAACCGCGTGGAGAACCAGGCGGTTTATCCCGGCTCGCCACTTGGCAACTCCCTCAAGCTGGTGGCTAAGTTGATCGGCGGCGGGCTGCCGACGCGAATTTTCTACGTGTCGCAAGGTGGTTACGACACGCACACCAATCAGATCGGAACGCAGGCGCGGTTGCTCAAGGAACTGGGCGACTCGGTAAAGGCGTTTTGCGACGACCTCAAGGCGCAGGGCAATCAGGAGCGGGTGCTGGTAATGACGTTCAGTGAATTCGGCCGCCGCGTGAACGACAACGCCAGTGGGGGGACCGATCACGGCGCCGCCGCGCCGATGTTTGTCGTCGGCAACAAAGTGCGCGCCGGGTTGCTTGGCCGGTATCCGAGTCTGGCGCCGGCGGATTTATTCCAGGGCGATTTGAAATTCACGACGGACTTCCGGTCGGTGTACGCCGGAGTGCTGGAGCAGTGGTTGAAGACGCGCAGCGAACCGGTGCTCGGCCGGCGGTTCGAGCCACTGCCGATTGTTTGAGCGCGCAATTGCGCGTCAATCAAACGGGCGCCGGCATCCCGATTTCGTGCGTGAGTTTGTCGGCGGCGGCGGTGTCCACCCACCGGACCAGCGCCAGAAAATTCACCAGCGTCGGGCTGTGCGGGTTGGCTTTGAACATGTTCTTCAGACTGTTGACCACCTTGGTGTAGGCGGCGGCGTATTTTTCATGGGTCAGCCGCGTGACGTATGTTTCCATCACCGCGCGGGCGATTGGATCCGTCTTTCCGTCCGCCAGATACGGCAGTTGGCAAAACGTGCGGATTAGCGAAATGGGATCGGTTTCGATGAGCGTGATCCAGCTGGCTTTGATTTCATCGGCGTCGTAGCGCGCGTGCAACCGATTTCGGATGGCGGCGGCGATAAGGGCGGGCTCGGTCCGGCTGGAGAGCAGTCCCTTGATTTTTTCCCAGGCCATCTGGCGTTCAATTTCCGGCGAGACGGTCGGCTGCGCCTTCAATTCGTCCTCCAAGCCGGGCAGGTTTAACTCCTTGGCGACCGCCTTGCCCAGTGCCTCCGCTTCCTCTTTGCGTAATCGGTCGTTGGACATCAGAGCCCGCACGACCAGGCGTTGCATGTCGGGCGGGAGCAGCCGCACCACGGCGGCCAGTGCGGGCGCGGGCGGTGCCGGCTTGGCCGGGACCAAGTGGCGGACGAACTCCGGAATGACCTGATGCAGATCGGAAACTTTTTCGGCGCGCAAGGTGAGCACGAATTTAAGCGTCTTCGCCGTGCCGCCGCTTTTGCCGATGTTGTTGACGACCATGGACCGATTGTCATGCGCGATGATGAAGCCCAGCAACGCCTCCGCCTGCTGGATTAATTTTTCGTCCAGTGGATCCTGCGCGCCGGTGACGACCAGCTGTTCGACGAGCGCGGGCAGGCGCTGGGCAAAGAGCACGTCGGGCGCTTCGGTGTTTTGGTTTTCGTAATAGTGCAGCAGTTCGAGGAGGAACGAGAGTTTCTGAAAAACGTGTTTCTGCCGGCGCGCGCCGTCCGTTGGAGCTTTGCTGGCCTGAACGCGCTGGAACAGTTCCGCCAGGGCGGCGCGCTTGTCGCCCGCCCACGCCGGTTGCTGCTGCAAGAGCGCCTCGAACTCGGGCTTGAACATCAGCGCAATCTCCTCCGGCTTGGGCCGCGGATTGAGTTTCGCATCGGTGGTGACATCGTTGAAGAACCCAAGCGCCGGCTCGCCGAATTCTCGAATGATGCGCTCGCGCGGCATCTGGCCCTTGATGAAGCAGCGGTTGGCCCGAACGGCTTTGGGCGCGAAAAAATGTTCGGGCTGGGTGAGCAGCGAATGGAGAAATTCGGTCTCCAACGGCGCACCCAGTTGCTGCAACTCCTCCACCAGCGGTCTGACGGCGGCCAGCAATTCACGTTTGGTCTGGTCCAGCGCCTTGAGCAACGCCGGTTGGGGTAAGTTCGCCTCAGCCTTGCCTTTCAGGAGCGCCGACAAGATCTCGCTGACGTTCGCGTTGTGCTCCACCAGCCGGGAAACCACCACGCCCACGTCGTTGATCGGCAGCTTGCTCACCAGACTGGTGAGCAGCAGCACCAGTTCGGCGTGGGATTTTTGGCGGTGCTCGATCACGCGCTCGAGCAGGAAGCGCAGCGCCTTGTTCTCCTGCTCCAGCGCGCCTTTCTCCACCTCCAACTGGCTGACGCGCAAGGTCAATTCGTGCCAGCCTTGCTGAATTTCTTCAACCGAGGGCGCAGTGCGGGGCACGGTGACCGTGTCTGTCATGCGCCCAATTTGCACCATTTGCCCGCCGCTTTGCCAACCAAATTTTTCCGCGCCCGCCAAACACCTTGCCCTCCAATCACCGCGCATTAACATGTGGCGTGACTTCGTTGCCCCAGAGACTCAGGCAGAATTTGCACCATCACCAACTCCTTCGCCATCGCCAGAATGTTCTAGTCGCGGTGTCCGGCGGCGTGGATTCCATGGTGCTGCTCCAACTGCTCCACGAACTGGCCGGAGAATTCTCCTGGCGCCTGACCGTCGCGCACTTGAACCACCAGCTTCGCGGTCGCGCCAGTGACGCGGACGAACGGTTGGTGGTGCGGACGGCGAAAGCGATGCGACTGCCGGTAGTCGTCGGGCGGGGCGACGTGAAACAACTGGCGCGCGCAAAAAAACTTTCCCTCGAAATGGCGGCACGCCAAGCCCGCCATGATTTTCTGGCCCGCACGGCGCGGCGTTTAAAAATCCGCAGCGTCGCGCTTGCGCATCACGCCGACGATCAACTCGAACTTTTTTTCCTTCGCCTGCTGCGCGGCAGCGGCAGCGAGGGCCTGGCGGGAATGAGTTGGAAGAATTCGTCGCCGAGCGACGCGCGGATCGAACTGGTGCGGCCGTTGCTTGGCGAATCCAAGGCTGCTCTGCTCGCCTTCGCCGAGGCGCAGCAGATTCCGTTTCGCGAGGACGCCAGCAACGCGTCGCTCGACATCCAGCGCAATCGCATCCGCCACGAACTGCTGCCGCTGCTGCGCCAAAAATATCAGCCCGCGCTGGACCGCGTGATTCTGCGCCTGATGGATCTGGTCGGGGCGGATGCGGATCTGGCAACGGCGGCGGCGGAAAAATGGCTGCGCCAAAATCGCGGCGCGTTCTCACGTCTCCCGCCCGCCGTGCAGCGCCGCGCCCTCCAGCGGCAGCTGCGGGAACACGGCATCGAGTCAGATTATGATCTGGTGGAGCAACTGCGTTTGCAGCCGAACCACCCGGCCACCATTGCGCCGCGCGTCACCGTGGCGCGGGATGCGCGCGGTCGGGTGTCCCGGTGCGAACTGGCTGAAGCACCCGTTTCGGAAGCTTCCCGCGCCGTGAATTTGCGGGGTCACGCCAGCGAAACTGTATTCGCCGGTGTCCACTTTTCGTGGCATCAAACCACCACCGGCGGCCCGATCCCAAAGACCGCCCGTGCCGGCCGGGAGGTTTTTGATGCCGCCAAGCTCGGTTCGAGGGTGATTCTGCGCCATTGGCGACCGGGCGACCGGTTCCAGCCGATTGGCATGTCATTGGCTGTGAAACTGCAAGATTTGTTCACGAATCTGAAGATTTCGCGGGCGCAACGGCACCGCCTCGTGGTGGCCACGACGGCGGCGGGCGAGATCTTTTGGGTGGAAAATCTTCGAATTTCCGAGCGCTTCAAGCTGTCCAACCGGACGAATCGCCGCTTGCAATGGCGGTGGAAACGGCCTTAACTGGCCGGGTTGCGGGCACTTTGAACCCGTGTTAGGGTGGCGCAACCATTTACCATGGCTGATGAACATAAAGTGAACGACGACGATAAAAACCCGAAAAAGGGCGGTGAGTTCCGCGTGCCGCCGAAAACTTGGATCGTGTGGATCGCCATTCTCGGCGCGATCACGGCGCTGGTCGTCATGCGCGACCGGTTTGAATACCAGGGCGAATTGCTCACGCAATACGAATTTCAGAAGAAGGTGGATTCCGATCTGATCCAGCAGGCCACAATCAATTACAGCGCGCCGGCACAGACGCTGACGGAGATTTCCGGCTTTTACTACCGGACCGACAAAGACGGCAACAAACTCGACAAAGCGGGCAGCCCGGTCAAAGAAGCCAGTCATGCCGATCTGGTGCCTTTCCGTGCCCGCATCCGCCTTACGGAGAAGATCGAGAACAACCTCCTGGAGAAACACCAGTTTGATTTGCATCAGCCGAACGAAATGCTCCTGAGCATTGTTTGGAGCGTGCTCCCGATCGTGGTCATCGCTGCGTTCATCTGGTTCTTTTTCATCCGGCAGATCAAGATGGCCGGCAAGGGTGCGCTGAGTTTCGGCAAGAGCAAGGCGCGGCTGCTCGCCAAGGAACGCAACAAAACCACCTTCAAAGACGTGGCGGGCATTGAGGAAGCCATCGAAGAAGTCTCTGAACTCGTCGAGTTTCTAAAGGACCCGAAAAAATTCCAGCGTCTCGGCGGACGCATTCCCAAGGGCGTGCTGATGGTTGGGCCTCCGGGCACGGGCAAAACGCTGCTGGCCAAGGCCATCGCCGGCGAGGCCGATGCCACGTTCTTCAGCATCAGCGGTTCAGATTTCGTCGAAATGTTCGTCGGCGTCGGCGCCAGCCGCGTGCGCGACATGTTCGAACAGGCCCGCAAAAACACGCCTTGCCTGATCTTCATTGATGAAATTGACGCCGTCGGCCGCTCGCGCGGTCACGGCCTCGGCGGCGGCAACGACGAGCGTGAACAGACGCTCAACGCGCTGCTCGTTGAAATGGACGGTTTCGACACGCAGGAAGGCATCATCATCATCGCCGCGACCAACCGGCCCGACGTGCTCGATCCCGCCTTGCTCCGCCCCGGACGTTTTGATCGCCAGGTCACCGTCAACCTGCCCGACGTGCGCGGACGCGAAGCCATTTTGAAAGTTCACGCCAAGAACGTGAAACTCGAACTCGGCGTGGATTTGTCCATCATCGCCCGCGGCACACCCGGATTTTCCGGCGCGGAACTCGCCAACCTGTTGAACGAAGCCGCGCTGCTCGCCGCGCGCACGAACCGCAAAGCCATCGGCCTGGCCGAACTCGAGGAGGCGCGCGACAAAGTCCGCTGGGGCCGCGAGCGCCGCAGCCTCGCCATGACGGACGAGGAAAAGAAATTCACCGCCTGGCACGAGGCCGGTCACGCGCTGGTCAACGTGCTGTTGGAACACACCCACCCGCTCCACAAGGTCACGATCATCCCGCGCGGCCAGTCGCTGGGCGCCACGATGTATCTTCCAAAACAGGACGTGCACAGCCGCCGCCGCAAGGAAATGCTCGATCTCATCGCCGTCACAATGGCCGGGCGCATCGCCGAGGAAATCATTTCTGAAGACATCTCCACGGGTGCCGCCATGGACATTCAGCAGGCGACGCAAATCGCCCGCGCGATGGTCTGCCAGTACGGCATGAGCGAGAAGGTCGGCATGGTGCAGTACGGCGACGACGACGAATACGTTTTCCTCGGCCGCGAAATGGGCCGCACGAAAAATTTCAGCGAGCACACCGCGCAGGACATTGACGAGGAAATCAAGCGGATCATCGGCGAGCAATACCGGATCGCCCACGACCTCGTGTTCCGGCACCGCGACAAGCTCGAATTGATCGCCAAGTCGCTGCTCGAATACGAAACCCTCGAAGGCGCGCAGGTGGATGAGATCATCCGCACCGGCACCTTCACGCCACCCACCAAGACACCGTCGCAGATTGATCCGCCGCACGGCGCGCCGGCCGGCACGCCGCTGCCCGAACTGCCGCCCAAGCCCGCGCCGCCCAAACTGCCCGGCCTCGGTTCGGCCGCGCCCGCACCGGTGTAAACCGGCGCGGCTAGAACTCTGGGGAAAAGTAACGATCTAAAGTCGGTGCATAGAACGGGTGCGGAAGCATTCTGTATTTCATGCCAGAGCCAGAATTTTTCATCATGCTGTTTGCTACGGGCATTGTCTTCGTGGTTGGCGTGTTGTTGGCGGCGGGCTTGTTTTTCTGGGGGCAGCGCAAGAACTCAAAAGCATTGAAGCTTATTTCTGTGCTACCGGTGGTTTGCGGGCTCGTTGTCTTTGCGCCAATGGTTTTCCTTTTGGTGTTGTGGATTGGCTATTGGACATTTGGTGACACATCATCAGGTAGCACAAAATCGCAGAGCCAGTCTCCGGGGATCACTAATTACGCAAGATGAGATAAAGCGAGCTGCTGAAGTCGCCACAACTGACGCCGGTCAGCTAGCGCATTTTCAAATGCACGACTGATTTGAGGCACTGAGTTTGCCTCAAGACTCAGTGAATCTGTCCTTCATCTTCGCGTTGTCATTCCCCTGCCCGCTCCATTACTCTGGCGGCGCATGATTATCGCGCCCTCGCTGCTGGCCAGCAATTACGGTCGCCTCGCCAAGGAAGTCGAGCGCGCCGACCGCTCCGGCGCGGACTGGCTACACGTGGACATCATGGACGGGCATTTCGTTCCGAACCTTTCCTTCGGCCCCGCCATCGTGGAGGCCATCCGGCCGCTGACCAAAATGTTTCTCGACGTGCATCTGATGTGCTGCAAGCCGGAAATCCTGCTGGAACCGTTTGCCCAAGCCGGTGCGGATCAAATCACCGTGCATGTCGAACTCGGCGATCGCGTCACCGACTTGCTCTGGAAAATCAAAAAACTCGGCAAGAAAGTTGGCCTGGCCATCAATCCGCCCACCTCCGTGACGCATCTCCGGCCGCATCTCAATCAGATTGACACGCTGCTGGTGATGACGGTCAATCCCGGCTTCGGCGGGCAGCCGTTCATTTACGAAACACTGCCCAAAATCCAGCAGGCTGCGGCGTGGCGGCGCGAAATCAACCGCGACTACCGCATCGAGGTGGATGGAGGCATCAACTTCAAAACCGCCGGCGAATGCGCCCGCGCCGGTGCGGATACTTTTGTCAGCGGCACCACGCTGTTTCGCGCGCACAATCTCGCCGCCGCCGTGAAGAAGATGCGCAAGTTCGTTCACGCCAACGATCCCGCGCTGGCGGATCTGGCGGTCTGAAGCAACCAGGCTTGCCGGCAGATTTCCACCTCAGCGGGACTCCCGGCTTGCGCCAGCACGAGGGATCTCGCAGGATGAGGCTGTAGGCATTTTGAAATGGATAACACAATTGCAATCAAGCAGGAACTCCGGCGGCTGATGGTGGAGAACCTCATGCTCCAAATCAGCCCGGAAGAAATCGGCGACGACCAGCCCTTGTTTGGTCCCGCGAGCGTGGGGTTGGATTCCGTGGACGCCTTGCAGTTGGTCGTGGCGCTCGACAAAACCTACGGGCTCAAAATTGCGGATCCCGAAGCTGCGCGGCAGGTGCTGCAAAGCGTCAATACCATCACCGCTGCCGTCCTCAAACACCAAGCGGCCGGTAAACCATAGACTTCTCGTGGCTTGGCGGTCAGCGCCAAATTGGGGCTGCGTTCGGTCACCGCTTGAGCGAACGTTGTCCTCGGGCTGGAATGAGTTTGCTTGGAAGGTCATTCATACAAATCTTACGGAATTCACCCGACCGAATCAGGACGTGAACATAAGGTTATTATTTTTGTAAGAAGGAGAGGGGGCCGGTCACTATTTAACTGAATGCAACGCCATTCGATGACCGCGCATGAACAAGAAACCATCTTCCGACGATGGCTGGAGGCGCATCTCGGACTGATGCTGAAGGTGGTTCGCGGCTGTGCCGCCGTGCCGCAGGATCAGGACGATCTGTTTCAGGATGTGCTCTTGCAACTGTGGATGTCCATCCCGGCGTTTCGTGGCGAGGCGAAGGAGACGACCTGGATTTACCGGGTGGCTTTTAACACGGCGCTGGCTTGGCGGCGCGGTGAACAACGGCGGCGCGTGAAGCACGAGACGTTTTTGAAATTCGACACGTCGCCGCAGTCGCAGCCAAGCCCCGCGAACACCTTGCCCGAGCAGGAAATGGTCGCGCAGCTTTACACCACCATCCGCGAGCTGCCCAAGGTGGACGTCTCGCTTGCGCTGATGCATCTCGACGGCTTGAGTTATTGCGAAATGGCCGACGTGCTGGGCATCTCGGAAAATTACGTCGGCGTGAAATTGAACCGCATCCGCCTGCAGTTGGCGGAAAAATTGAAAGGAGCCGGCAATGAACTTTGACGATTTTCAAAAGGCGTGGCAGTCCCAGGCCGCGGCTGCAAAAGTGACGATCAACGCCGACCTGCTGTTGAACGAGGTCCGCCGCAACCAGCAGAGTTTCCGCCGGATGATTTTTCTGCGGGATGTGCGTGAGATCGGCGTGGCAGCCTTGCTGGTGCCGGTGTTCATCGCCGGCGGACTGAAGGTCAGTTGGACACTGCATCTGTGCGCCTTCGGCTGTTTCGTGGTTGGCGCATATATTCTGTTGGACCGCCGGCGGCAAAAGGAAACCACGCCGGATTTGCACGGCTCGCTAAAAGATTGCGCCTTCACGTCACTTGCGGAAGTCAGCCATCAAATCTGGCTGCTTAAGAACGTGTCCTGGTGGTATCTCCTGCCGATTTTTGTGCCGATCATGATCTTTTTTGGCTGGGTCGCTTGGCAGGTGCCGGTGCCGGTCGCTGGAAAAATTATGCGCCTGCTGCCGCAAACCAGCTTTGTCATTTTGCTGTATGCAGGAATTTTTTGGCTGAACCAGTTTGCCGTGAAGAAGAATCTGGAGCCGCGCCGGCAGGAATTGGAAAAATTGCTGGCCGGACTTGAATCGGAACAGCATCCGTCAACCGTGCCGACAAACACCATGAAAACAAAAAGGCCACTCGGTCCGCTACTGCTGGTCATGGTGGCCAGCACCCTCGCAATCATCGCCCACGCCGCCCTGAAAGCCAAACCGGCCGCCAGCCTCGGAGACATTTGCCAGCGACACAACCTGCCCGCGCTCGCGGTGGTGGTGGTGAAGGACGGACAGATTTGCGAACGCGAAGCAGTGGGCGTCCGGAAATTTGGCGACCCGACGCCGGTCACGACGAACGATGTGTTTCACATCGGCTCCTGCACCAAATCCATGACGGCCACGCTCGCGGCGATGTTGATCGAGGAAGGTAAATTGAAATGGGACACGACCATCGCAGAAATTTTTCCGGAGCTTCGCGGCAAGATGAATAAACAGTACGAGGCCGTGACCGTGGAGCAACTACTGCATCATCGCGGCGGGGTTCCCGGCGCGCCGCCCCCCGACGCGTGGGCGCAGGCGTGGAAAGAAACCGGCACGCCGACACAGCAGCGGCGAGAATTCATTGCAGCGGTGTTAAGCCAGCCGCCGGAAGCCGCGCCCGGAACGAAGATGATTTATTCCAACCAAGGCTACGCCATCGTCGGCGCGATGCTGGAAAAAATCACCGGCACGAATTACGAAACGCTTCTGACGGAGAAGCTTTTCAAGCCGCTGCACATGGACACCGCCGGGTTCGGATCGCCGGGGACGAGGGGCGCGACTGACCAACCGTGGGGACACACGCGGAAATTACTCATCACGATGCCGGTGCAGTTGGACAATCCGCCGGCGATCACGCCCGCCGGCCGCGTGCATTGCTCGCTCGATGATCTGGCGCGCTTCGTGATGCTGCATTTGCAACGCAACCCGACGAACGGTTTGCTGAAAGCGGAGACGCTGGCGAGGCTGCATGCGCCGGGCCAGGACGGCGATTACGCGTGCGGCTGGGTGGTGTTGCAGCGCGGCTGGGCAGGCGGAAACGCGTTGATGCACAATGGTTCAAACACCATGTGGTATCTCGTGATGTGGCTCGCGCCGGAAAAGAACTTCGCCGTCATCGCCGCGACGAACATCGCCGGATCGGACGCTGAACAAGGTTGCGATGAAGCCGCGAGCTCGATGATTTTCAAATGGCTGCCGAAGTAACGGTTACCCCAAATTCACCGGATCAATATCCACCGCCAGCGTTACATCCTCCGGCAAACTGAGCGTCTGAATAATCTGCGCGAGGCGATGGCTTAGGGCGCTCATGCGTTGAGTGCGCAGCATGATCTGGTAGCGGTAAAACGTTTCCGCCTTCAGCAGCGGCGCGGGCGCAGGGCCGGCGATAACAAGGTCGCGGAAATGAACCGGGGCTGAACCCGGCCTGTCTTTCGGGACGGTTGCAGCGGTCGCAAAACTGAACTCGCCGCCATCACTTGGCGCGGTTTCCTTTGGTGCGCTTTCCTTCGCGCCGGCGCCGGTGAGCCTGCCCAACTCCTGCCGCACATGCTCCGCCGAAAACTTGACCTTCTCCTCGTTCCGGCCTTTGAGCGTGAGCAGCGCCACGCGGCTGAACGGCGGGTATTTCAACTGCTCGCGAAATTCCAGTTCCTGGTCATAAAACCCGACGAAGTCGTGCCGGCGTGCAAATTGGATCGAAGGATGAAACGGCGTGAACGCCTGCACGAACACTTCGCCCTCGATGTCGCCGCGGCCAGCGCGGCCGGCGACTTGTGTGAGCAGTTGGAACGTCCGTTCGCCCGCGCGGAAATCCGGCTGATGCAGCGCGAGGTCGGCGTAGATGATGCCCACGAGCGTGACGTTCGGAAAATGCAGGCCCTTGGCGATCATCTGCGTGCCGACGAGGATGTCGATTTTCCCCACGCGAAAATCGCCGAGGATGCTGCGGTAATCATCCTTGCGCTTCATCGTGTCGGCATCCATCCGCGTGACGCGCGCTTTCGGGAAAAGTTTGTTGAGCGTGTCCTCGACTTTTTGCGTGCCGAGGCCGGCGTAGCGGATCGCGGGGTTTTTGCATTTCTCGTCGGGACAAACTTTCGGCACCGGCTCGTGATGGCCGCAAATGTGGCAGCGGAGTTTTTGCTCCTGCCGGTGATACGTCAGCGAGATGCTGCAATTCGGGCACTCCGCGACGAACCCGCACTTCGGACATTGCAGCGAACTCGAATAGCCGCGCCGGTTCAAAAACAAAATCGTCTGTTCGCCACGTTCAAGCCGCTGCTGCATGGCTTCCTTGAGTTGTGGCGAAAAAATCAAAGCGCCCTTTTCCTTCGCCGCCGCCTGGCGCATGTCCACGACGCGGACGTGCGGCATCTTCTGGTTGTCCACGCGCTCTGGCATGTCGAGCAAGGTGAACTTGGCCTTCTTGCAGTTGAAATAGCTTTCCAGCGACGGCGTCGCCGAGCCGAGCACGACGACCGCGCCTTCCATTTGTCCGCGCATGATGGCGACATCACGCGCATGGTAGCGCGGCGCCTCCTCTTGTTTGTAAGTGTGCTCGTGCTCTTCGTCCACGATCACAAGCCCGAGCGGTTCGACCGGCGCAAAAATCGCCGAGCGCGCGCCGATGACGATACGCGCCCGGCCCTGGCGAATCTTGTGCCATTCGTCATGCCGCTCGCCGGCGGACAAATGCGAATGCAGTACCGCGACCAAGGTTTCCAGCGGTCCGGAGCTGAACCGCGCCTTGAAGCGTTCGACCGTTTGCGGCGTCAGCGAAATTTCCGGCACCAGCACAATCGCGCCCTTGCCCTGTTCCAGCGCGTAGGCGATGGCCTGCAAATAGATTTCCGTTTTGCCCGAGCCGGTGACGCCATGGAGGAGAAAGGTGGAAGGATGAACAGGGAAGGAAGCGCTAGAATCCGCGCGTTTCGCATTGGATTGCGCTTCCTCATTCTTAGTTTTTAATTCTTCATTCCGCGCGTCCATTGCCGCCTTGATCTTCTCCAGCGCATTCGCCTGCGCGGGATTCAGCACGATGGGTTGCGTGGGCAAAATCTGTTCGTTGGCGAACGGATCACGTTCGGAAATCTCGGTGGTGATCCTGACCAAGCCCTTGTCTTCCAATCGCCGGACCGTGGCCGCCGTGGTCTGCGCGAGTTCGAGCAATTCCTGCAACGGCAGTTCGCGGCGCTCCTCGACGATGTTCCAGATTTCGCGTTGGCGTTTGGCCAGCTTTGGCAATTCGCCGGTGGAGGGAAGAGACCGCACAAACAGACGTTCGCGCCAGCCGGCCGCCTCCTTGCGCACGGCTTCGGGCAAAACGCTCTTCAGCGCGATCTCCGGCGCGCAGCAATAATATTCGCCAATCCACCGCGCGAGCTTCAGGACTTTCGGCGTGACGAGGGTTTGAGCGCCGAGAACTTTGAGGATGGGCTTGAGCCGGGCGTGCGCCGATTCCTCGGCGATGGCGGTGACGACGCCCATAACTTTTCGCGGGCCAAATGGCACCTGCACGCGGCTGCCCACGTCCACCTGGCCGACCAGTTCGGGCGGAATGGCGTAATCGAACTCCTTGCGGAGCGCGATTTCGAGGGTGACGCGGGCGATCATTTGCTGAATGAGAAAGGAAACCGGTCGAATTAAAAAGGAAAACCTTCGGCGCAAATTTTTTCGACGTCTCGCGTCCGATCGCTTAATAATGGGACGTGAAGCGTTGCCGGCCAATTTATGTTTTGCTATTGCTCTTGGTGAGCGCGGCGGGGATCTGGCTGTGGCGGACCGGGGTGCGCGAGCAGCAGTTCATCCCCCAAATCAACGCGGCGGCGGGCAGTTTCAGTATGGATCCGCTTCTGGTCAAGGCCGTGGTCTGGCGCGAAAGCCGGTTTCATCCCGACGTGCGCGGCACTCATGGGGAGCTGGGCCTGATGCAAATCCAGGAAATTGCCGCGCAGGAATGGGCCGATGCCGGGCATCTTCTTGGGTTTCAGCACGCGCACTGTTTGGATCCGGCCACCAACACACTGGCCGGCGCGTTTTATCTGGCCAAACTCCTCAAACGCTATTCACACACGGACAATCCGATGCCCTACGCGCTGGCGGATTACAATGCCGGGCGGGGCAACGTGCTCAAATGGAACACCGGCGCGGCGGCGACAAACAGCGCGATCTTCATCGCGCAAATCGGGTTTCCCTCCACGCGGGCCTACGTCAAATCCGTGTTGCGCCGGCACGCTTTTTATCACTGGCTGGCGCGATTGGGATGCGGGTGACACACCGCACGACATTTTGGCGGTGTGAAGCTCATCGCGTGAAGGTTGGTCCCACCGCCAGGCGAAGGTGACTATCTGGCCGCGTCGCGAACAGTTCTGGTGCGTCGATCGCAGCGTCTCGGGTCAGAACGCGTCCGAACGGGGCTTTATTCCTCCGGCCCGGAAGCTGCGGGCTTTCGCGCTGAGGACACGTCGGTGCAAACGCCGCGTTTGGCCGCCAGCACAAAATCCAGCAACGCCCGGGCCGGTTCATTCTTAAACCGCTCGCGTGCTCCGGCCAGCGCCGTGCGAAGATTTTGTCCGCTGCGAAACAATTTGTGGTAAACCTGTTTCAATTCCAGCCGCTGCGCGGGGGTGAAACCCGCCCGGCGCAGACCGATAATGTTCAGTCCGCACAGCTCGTTCAGCCGTGTGGCCACGCAGAACGGAGGCAAATCCGCGGTAACCACCGTTCCGCCCTGCATCAACGCCAGGCGGCCGATCCGGCAAAACTGGTGGACCGCGCAGTTGCCAGAAATGAATGCGCGGTCCTGCACCTCGACGTGCCCGGCCAACAACGCCCCGTTGGCCAGGATGACGTGGTCGCCCACCAGGCAATTGTGCGCGACATGGGCATTGGCCATAAAGAAACCATGCGAACCGATCACCGTTTCGCCGTCCGGTTTTGTCGCCCGATGCACGGTGAAATGTTCGCGGAAGACGTTGTGATGGCCGATGCGCAATCGTGTCGGCACGCCGTCGTATTTCAAATCCTGCGGCGCGTCCCCGATGACACAGCCGGCATGAAACTGGTTGTTCTTGCCGATGGTCGTCATGCCGGTCAGATAAACG
>Ga0209698_10001047_pt1 | contig 31873 bp, 22 predicted proteins | sample LitLauG_LLR_2012_FD_187203 | JGI IMG/M metagenome (GOLD analysis project Ga0209698, IMG submission 187203) | Freshwater sediment microbial communities from Pennsylvania, USA - Little Laurel Run_MetaG_LLR_2012 (SPAdes) (version 2) | ecosystem: Environmental > Aquatic > Freshwater > Creek >... | reverse complement strand
TCATGGTCGACTCCGGTGGTTGTTGGCCTCATCTGCCGTACTTCTATGCAGATTGCGTGCCAACTAGGAGTCGCAAGGAAATTTGTCTTTGAAATCAACCAACAGCGCAAGAATTCCTCGAGAAATGGCGCTTGCGAGATTCGCAATCCAGAAGTAAACTTATTTATTTAATACAAGAAAAGTTATTTCATGCGCTCGAAAGTGCTACTAGCGTGGATCGGGAATACCGATCTGAAGGCCGAAGAGGGGGCGGCGAGCGCCGGGGTTGGTCCAATCGCGCAGGCGGTAGCAGCGCAAAAGTACGACCGGGTCGTGCTTCTTTCGAACTTCCCTGGGGAGGCCAGCAGTCGCTACAAGGCTTGGCTGAAAAAGCAAACTGGAACCGCCGCCGAGATAAAAGCGTGCCGGCTGAGTGGTCCGACAAATTTTGGCGAGATCTATGAGGCCGTGGTCGGGGTCTTGGAGGAGCTGTCGGCCAAGAGCAGCGGAGAAGCGGAATTCACGTTCCACTTAAGCCCAGGCACTCCCGCGATGGCCTCCGTATGGATCATCCTTGCAAAGACCCGATATCCAGCTACGTTGATCGAATCGTCAAGAGAACATGGCGTCAAGGTCGCAGCTGTTCCATTTGACATTTCTGCAGAATATTTGCCCAACCTCCTTCGTAGACCCGATGAGGCTCTGATCCGCCTTTCCCAAGGCCTTCCGGCAGAAGCACCCGAGTTTGAGGCGATCGTTCATCGCAGCGCTGTCATGAAGGATGTGATTGCGCGGGCGCGACGCGTTGCGGTTCGTACGCTTCCGGTGCTGATTGAAGGGGAAAGTGGTACGGGCAAGGAGTTGCTCGCCAGAGCAATCCACCGCTCGAGCCCGAGGCGTGACGGGCCCTTTATCGCAGTGAATTGCGGCGCGATACCCGCAGAATTGGTCGAGTCGGAATTTTTCGGCCATAAAAAGGGCTCCTTTACCGGCGCTGTCTCTGATCGCAAAGGGCACTTCGAGCGCGCGGATGGGGGCAGCATCTTCCTGGACGAAATTGGCGAACTCCCCAAGGCAATCCAGGTAAAGCTGTTGCGCACTCTGCAAGAGGGCGAGGTGACCCCAATCGGGTCCAGCGAGCCGCGGAAGATTGACGTCCGAGTCATTGCCGCGACGAACCGGATATTGATCGAGGAGGTCGCCGCGGGCAATTTTCGCGAAGACCTGTTTTATCGCCTTGCCGTGGCAATTATCAAGCTGCCACCACTGCGAGCGCGCGCGGGCGACATTTCCCTGCTTATTGAAACACTCCTAGAGCAGGTCAACGACGCGGCAAAGGATCTCGGCATAAAGCACAAGAAACTTTCTGCTAGCGCAAAGAATATTATGCTTCAGCATGCCTGGCCGGGAAATGTTCGGGAGCTGCTCAACACCTTGCAGCGCGCAGCGGTATGGTCTGACGACGAGGTGATTGGCGTGGAGGCCATCAAAGATGCAATCCAGCAGTCCCCACGTACTGTGCCGGGTGCCGACAATATTCTGAACCGTCCCGTAGATGCAGGCATAGAGCTGGAATCGCTCATGGCTCAAGTGGCGCGGCACTATATCGAACGCGCCCTGGAGAACACCCGCAACAACAAAACGCAAGCGGCAAAATTACTGGGCTTCGGCAACTACCAGACCTTCACCAACTGGATGAATCGCTACGGAGTAACCGGGTGACAAACATCGACTCCGACAGGCTGGCATGGCGCTTGCTAGTAAGGGTACATCCTCCGACAGAATGTACTACCTGTAAAGACCATGGACTCCCCCGCCACCAATCTGCTGACGCATTCGACCTCCTTGGTCGAGGGGAAGCTTGTGCAATCTACGAACTTTGAATTTCTCCGCAGCGTTCGCGGCGACCTTGCAGCCCTGGGTGGCTTCGCCGAGCACTATGCGTTCAACGATCCTGCGAGCTCGCTGGCCAAGTTGCGGCTGTTCGCGGAGCGAGTCGTTGATCTGGTCTATGACACATTTCGACTTCCCAAGCCCTACCAGCCTAATCTGAACGACCTCCTAAACGAGGACACCTTCCGCAGTCGGGTGCCAAGGGTTGTGCTGGCCAAGTTGCATGGGCTGCGTATGCATGGCAACAAGGCCGTCCATGCTAACCAAGGCACAACGCCGACCGCACTGGCCATGGTTCGGGAGGCATTCGATATCGCACGCTGGGTTTTTGTGACTTTCGACAACGGTTTGGCCTCAGGCATACAAGTCTTTGTGCCACCGGAACCACCAGCCGATGCTAAAAAGCTGGAAAAGGACCGCCAGCGCCTCCTTGCACAGATCGCCGAGCAGGAGCAGCAAATGCAGGCGATGCTCGGACAACTGGCAGCCACCAAAGCCCAACAAGCCACCGTAGAGCGCACTGCCGATCAACTTGCGCAATTGGTCGCCAATGGTAATGCGGCCGTTAATCAACTCGCATTTGACGAAGCCACGACCCGCCAGCGCCTCATCGATGCCATGCTGGTATCGGCACACTGGAAGGTGGGAGACGCAGGCACCTCAACGGAGGAAGTAGGCCAGGAAATCGAAATTCCGCAGGCGCAAAGCCTAACCGGCATCGGCTATGCCGACTATGTCCTGTGGGACGATAACGGCAAGCCGCTGGCTGTTATCGAAGCTAAGCGAACCGCCAAGGATGCGGAAGACGGCCGAACTCAGGCCAAGCTCTACGCCGACGGTCTGGAACAGAAATTCGGCCAACGCCCTGTAATTTTCTACACCAACGGCTTCGATATCTATATCTGGGATGACGTACAGAAACAAACGCCCCGGCGGCTGTTCGGCTTCTATTCAAAGGAAAGCCTCCAGTACCAGATCTTTCAGCGCCACCAGAAATTGAGCCTGAATGCCATCAATCCGAAGCCCGAGATCGCTGGCAGGATGTATCAGATCGAAACCATCAAGCGCATCTGCGACCGTTTCAGTCAAGGCTATCGCAAGTCACTCGTAGTTCTGGCTACAGGCACCGGAAAGACCCGTGTCGCCGTATCGCTCTGCGATGTTCTATCACGGGCACGCTGGGCAAAACGCATCCTCTTCCTGTGTGATCGCCGCGAGCTGCGCAAGCAGGCAGACGGTGTGTTCAAGGAATTTCTGCCCGGCGAGCCGCGTATCCATATCAATGCCAATACCGGTGGCGATGTCACCAACCGTATCTATCTCGCCACCTATCCGGCGATGCTGCAGTGCTATGAGATGTTCGATGTCGGCTATTTCGACCTCATAATTGCAGACGAATCCCACCGCAGCATCTACAACCGCTACCGCGATCTATTCGCCTATTTCGATGCCCTGCAGGTCGGCCTGACCGCGACTCCGGTCAAATTCATTACGCGCAATACCTTCAAACTGTTCTCCTGCGAGGACGGCGACCCAACGTCCTATTTTGGCTACCAAGAAGCCATCAGTCACACGCCGCCGTATCTCGTTCCCTTCGAGGTCTACACCCACACCACAGAATTTCTGCGTCGTGGCATCAAGTACAACCAACTTTCCGCAGAGCAGCGAGAGCAGCTTGAAAACGACGAACCCGATGCCAAAACGATCGCCTACGATGACACCGAGGTCGACCGTGCCGTATTCAACAAGGACACCAACCGCGCCATTCTTCGCAATCTGATGGAGAACGGCATCAAGGATGTCAGTGGTGCCCATCCTGGCAAGACCATCATTTTTGCCCGCAATCACAATCACGCCGTGTTGCTGCAGGCACTCTTCGACGACATGTACCCCCAATATGGCGGGGAGTTTTGCCGGGTGATCGATAACTACGATACCCGCGCCGAGCAACTGATCGACGATTTCAAAGATCCCAAGAACGCACTCACCATCGCCATATCGGTCGACATGCTGGACACCGGTATCGATGTCCCTGAAGTCGTAAATCTGGTCTTCGCCAAACCCGTTAAGTCTTACGTCAAGTTCTGGCAGATGATAGGGCGTGGCACACGCCTGTGCCAGAACCTCCATGGTCCCGGCCAGGACAAGACCAAATTCAGCATATTCGATCACTGGGGCAATTTCGCCTACTTCGAGGAAAGCTACCGCGAGGCCAATCCCACAAGCAGCAAGTCGCTGCTGCAAAAGCTGTTTGAGGCACGCCTGCAGCTGGCCGACGTCGCATTGTCCGCAGCCAATCCCGGTGCATTCGAACTCGCCGTCAAACTAATGCAGGCCGATATCTCTGGCTTGCCCGAGTCCACGATCGCCGTTCGCGAAAAGTGGCGCGAAGTGCGCGAGGTCCAGCGGCCTGGCGTATTGCACGCACTCAGTGCGGCAACGCACTCGTCCTTGCTGAAAGACGTCGCACCCTTGATGCAATGGCGCGATACCCGCAACTGGGATGACGCCTACCAGCTAGATCTTCTTGTATCCCACATGCAAATAGAACTGCTCAAAAAGTCTGCCGTGTTCAATGATCTACGGGACGACCTAATCGGTCTGGTTGCCCAGTTGCCAATTAACGTTAATGCCGTGCGCGAAAAGCTGGCAATTATTGAAAAAGTCCGTAGTGGCGACTTCTGGAAAGCCATGCTCAGCCAGACCGATATCGCAGATCTAGAAAGGGTGCGGGAGGAACTGCGCGGAATCATGCGGCATCGCGTTGCGGCGCCGACCGTTGGCAATAAGCCGCGACTTCTCGATATTTCCGAAGACGCCTCGAAGATCGAGTTCGCGCGCCATATCCCCAAACTTGAAGGAACCGAACTGGTCGCTTATCGGCAACGCGTCGAGCAGGTGCTCACGGCACTGTTTGATGCCAATCCGACCTTACGCAAGATTCGGCGTGGCGAAGCCGTTGGCGAATCCGACCTCGCCACATTGGTCAGTTTGGTGCTTACCCAACACCCGGACGTTAACCTGACCTGGCTGACTGACTTCTACCCTGACACCGCTGGCGATCTGGTCACGGCAATACGCACCATCGTCGGAATGGAGCCAGAAGTCGTCGCGGAGCGTTTTGCGGACTTCTTCACGCGTCATCCGCAGATGTCCGCCAAGCAGCAGCGCTTCATGGCGCTATTGCAGAACCATATTGCCAAATTTGGTGTCGTGACTCTCGACAAGCTTTATGAGTCGCCTTTTACCCAGGTCAGTGAAGAAGGTCCGGACGGTATCTTCGATAATGCCGCAGTTGAAGATTTGATCGCTGTCATCAACGGTTTTGGCCCGGCAAGCGAGCAACGCATCAACCAATAAAAAAACAAACCAAACTCATGGACAGCCAACTTCTCATACTCACTGCTGCCGGCATCGGTCTCGTCATCGGCGTGGCTGTTACCTGGTTGCTAACCCGCGGGCGGATCACGGCTGCCGTTGAACAAGGCCGTGCCGAGCTCGCCGTCGATTTGGCCACTGCAACCGAACGTTCACGCGCTAACGAAGCAGAGCTGGTTAAACTCGATAACGCCCACGAGACCCTGAAACACCAGACTAGCGAAATTCGCGGCGCGCTCGATCAGGCGCGAGATGATCTCGCAAAGCTGACCGAACGCACCAGCCGTATTCCCGGTCTGGAAGCCAAGCTAATGGAGGCCGAGCAGACGTTGACCGCCATTCAGCAGCAAGCAGCTGATCTGCGTGAAGCATCCGGGACCTTAACAGCGGAGCTGAAAGCGGAACGACTTGCGCTGACGCAAATGCGCAGCGATTGGCAAACCGAAAAGTCGCTGCGCGAGCAGACCGAGTCTAAAGTCAGCGCACTAACCACCGAACTAGCCGAATCGACGACTCGCCTGGATGCCGAGCGCACCCAAGCCGCGGAAAAGCTTGAACTCCTACTGAAAGCCAAAGAGGCCCTAGCCGACCAGTTCAAGAGCCTGGCCAACGACATCCTCGAAGAAAAATCGAAACGCTTCACCGAGCAAAATCAGACAAACATAGGCCAGCTGATCAATCCGCTCAAGGAACGCTTGACCGAATTCAAGGCCAAGGTGGAGGAAATCCATACCAAAGACACTGAGCAACAGGCCACACTCAAGTCCGAATTGGCGCAACTCAAGGACCTGAACCGCCAAATGACCGAAGAGGCCCACGGTCTCGCGACCGCACTTAAGGGACAAGCCAAGAAGCAGGGCAACTGGGGCGAGCTCGTGCTCGGCAATGTGCTCGATCGGTCGGGTCTTCGCGAAGGCAAAGATTTCAAACGCGAAGTCAGCTTCAATACCGAAGACGGGCGCAAGCGCCCGGATGTGGTGATCTACCTGCCGCATGCCAAGCATCTGGTTATCGACGCGAAAGTTTCGCTGAATGCCTACACCCGCTACGTCAACGCCGAAACCGATCTCGATCGTCAACAGGCCTTGCAGGAGCACGTCAAGGCAGTGGCTAGCCGCATCCAGGAGCTCTCGAACCGAGCTTACTTCCAGCTGCCCGGCCTCAACACCCCAGAGATGGTCTTCATGTTCATCCCCATCGAGTCGGCCTTTGTTGAAGCTCTACGCGCGGACGAGAGCCTGTTCCAAAAAGCTATCGAGCAGAACGTGCTAGTTGCAACGCCGACCACTTTGCTTACCAGCCTGAACATCGTGCGACAGCTCTGGCGATTCGAAGAACAAAACGCCCACACTGCCGAGCTCGCCGATCGCGCCAGCAAGGTCTACAAGAAGCTCGTGAGTTTCCTCGGCAGCATGGAAGCCGTCGGCAAACAGCTCGACAAGGCGAAGGAGTCCTTTGGCACGGCGATGGGACAACTCTATACAGGAAAGGGCAATTTGATCGGCCAAGCCAAGGAATTTGAAAGGCTGGGCGTGTCGGTGCAAACACCTTTGCCCGACGATTTAGTGGCCAAGGCCACTCTCGAACTTGAACACCTGCCCGAAATAGCCGACGGCGCGGAACTGGAAACCACAAAAGCGTGATCACCAATCAACTCAAAAGCGACATCGACCGGCTCTGGACCGAATTCTGGACTGGCGGCATCACCAATCCGCTCACCGTAATCGAGCAGATCTCCTTCCTTATGTTCGCACGCCTGCTCGATATCGACGAGACCCGCCACGAAAAGCTGGCGGGCCACACCGGCAAATCGCCGCACAAGAACTTCGGCGCTGATCAGCAGAGCCTACGCTGGAAAATCTGGAGCGAATACGGCGGTGAGGAAATGCTGCGTCATGTGCGCGATCAGGTATTCCCGCACCTACGCGATCTTGGCGGCAAGAACACCACGTTCGGCGAATACATGAAGGATGCTACCTGTCTGATCCCCAAGCCAAGCCTGCTGGTCTCCGCGGTTACCCAGATCAATCTGTTACCGCTGGGTAATAGCGACATCAAGGGGGACCTCTACGAATACATGCTGAGCAAGCTCAGCACCGCTGGAATCAACGGCCAGTTTCGAACTCCGCGACATATCATCAAGCTCATGGTCGAAATGCTCGACCCAAAACCAACCGAAGTCGTCGGCGACCCAGCTTGCGGCACCGCGGGCTTTCTGGTCAGCACAATGGAATACCTGCGCCGGCAGTATTCATCGCCGGAATTGGTGGAGTCCTTCGAAGACGGCAGCAAGGGATATCCCGGTGATCGACTGGAGCCATACCGCGATCACATCCAGAACGGGCTATTTCATGGTTTCGACTTCGACGTGACCATGCTGCGCATCGCCGCAATGAACCTTATGTTGCACGGCGTTGAAAACCCTGACATTCATTATCAGGACACACTCTCCAAGAACTTCCCGGAAAAATTTCGCCAGCAGGCGGAAGCCAGCTTTGACGTCATCCTCGCCAATCCACCGTTCAAGGGAAGTCTGGACGAGGAAGATGTGCACCCCTCGCTTTTGAAGAAGGTGAAGACCAAGAAGACGGAATTGCTGTTTGTAGTACTCATTCTTCGCATGCTAAAGAGCGGCGGCCGCTCCGCGACCATCGTTCCCGATGGCGTACTGTTTGGCTCCAGCAAGGCCCATGTTGCTCTGCGCCAACACCTGATCGACGAGAACCAACTGGAAGCTGTCATATCCCTGCCTTCCGGAGTGTTCAAGCCCTACGCGGGCGTGTCCACTGCAATTTTGGTGTTCACCAAGGGCGGCCAGACCGGTGATGTCATGTTCTACGACGTGCAGACCGACGGCTTCTCGCTCGACGACAAGCGTCAAGAAATTGCAGAGAATGACCTACCCGATGTGCTTGAAAAGTTCCAGCTTCGCCGTCTCGCCAGCGCGGACTTATTGGATCGGACAGCCAAGGTGTTCACGGTGCCGGTATCGGATATTCGCCTGAACAAATACGACCTAGCCCTCAATCGCTACAAGGAGACAGTACATGAAGCGGTGAAGTTTGATTCCCCTGAAGAGATTCTTAGGCGGATGAAGTCGCTGGAAGCTGGGATTCAGACGGATATGGCAGAGTTGGAGGAGATGTTGCAATGGCGCTGCCCTTTGTAAGGCTTGGGGATTGCTGCGAAGTAGTCTCCGGAGCGACCCCGAGAACAGATGTTATCGAGTATTGGAACGGTGACATCATCTGGCTTACACCGAAGGACATTGCCAACCTCAGCGACCCCGTTGTCGTTGATAGTCCAGATAAGATCACGCAGGCAGGCTTCGACAGTTGTTCCACGCAAATGCTGCCGATGGGGGCAATTCTTGTTAGCTCCCGTGCGCCAATTGGACACGTTGCCATTGCTGGGCGCCCACTCTGCACTAATCAGGGTTTCAAGAGCCTCGTCCCTAGAGTCGGAGTGGATTCAAGATATCTTTATCACTGCATGAAGTATCGTGCCCAGCGTCTTGCTGCGCTAGGTAATGGTGCGACGTTCAAAGAGGTATCGAAGGCTATTGTCGAAGACTTCGAGATTCCTCTACCCAATGACATTAACGAGCAACGACGCATTGCTGCCATCCTCGATAAAGTCGATACCCTCCGCAAGAAACGGGTCGAAACAATTCAGCTTTGCCGTGAATTTTTGAACTCACTTTACTCGTCGCTAGTAAAGGCTGCCCGGGAAGAAGGCGCGCCTGCTCTTTCACTATTGGATGTTTGCAATATAACCACGGGAAAGCTTGATTCTAATGCAGCAGAAGATGACGGAGAGTTTCCGTTCTTCACTTGCGCGCAAGAGACATCAAGAATCAATACCTACGCGTTTAATTGCGAGGCATTGCTTCTTGCGGGAAATAATGCAAATGGCGACTATTCGATCAAGCACTATAAGGGGAAGTTCAATGCGTACCAAAGGACATATGTACTTTCCCTGAAGAATAACCAGCACTCTTATGGTTTTTTTCGGTACGCGATTCAAAGCAAGTTAAGAGCATTGAAGCGCATGTCGAAAGGTACAAATACGAAATACCTAACCTTGGGAATACTTGCCGAGCAGATGCTTGTGGTTCCTGATGAGGCGTCCCAACAGAAATTTGCAGATACTTATTTGAAGGTGGAAAGCCAGGAAATGCAAATGGACCGTCACCTGAAGATGGCTGGCGAGTTGTTTTCTTCGCTTTCAAATCGCGCATTTAGTGGGCAGCTTTAGGGAAGATGGCGATGGACGTTGAATCGATCAGGGAAGGTTTCGCTGCGCAGCGTTACGTGCGCACCCGCGACACGGTCAAGCTTGACGAGTATCGATCACCCACGACGGAGCAATTCCTATACTTGTACAAGGAACGCGACCTATCATCGTCAATTCAAGTTGTAATTCATCCGGGTCTAAAACTTGATCCTTACCTGGCCGTACCCGGCGTTGTATGCCCGAAGCCCGATCAGTTCCGCCACGGCAGCAACATGCGCCAATTCCCCAAGCGCAAGCATCAGGGAGTGAGCGAGACACCGTATGGTAGAGCATTGGAAATCAATTCCCTGGAAGCATTGACACGCTTCCTCCAGGTTTTTGATACACCGGCGGGAAGCGAACGCGAAGGCGCGTATTTGCCACCCCGCCTCATGGCTATCGAGTTGGAAAACTTCAAAGGCGTAGGAAAGCGGGTTCGCATCGACCTGGCGCCCATTACGCTGCTTTTCGGTGCGAACAGTGCGGGCAAGAGCACTGTCCTTCAAGCCCTCCAATATGTCCGAGAGGTGCTGGAGCGCCGTAACGCCAACCCAGACCGCACTCTTTACGGCGGCGAGTTCATCGATTTGGGTGGATTTCACAACCTGGTTCATCAGCATGATGATGGCAAGACGATCGCCATCAAGCTCGAACTGCAACTGAATCGAACTGATCTACCGGAATTGGTTCCGGAAGCCTTTGATGAATGGTTAAACGTAGAGTCGGAGGTTTGGGAACTGTATGAATTGCTCCGCGAAACGCGAAATCGCGCGGAATCTGTCAGTGTCGAGCTGAAGATTGGCTGGAGCTCGAACCGGCAGGCAGCCATCGTACGCGGCTACGAGGTGGGCGTGAATGGGCTCCTGCTCGCGAAAATTGAGAGCCAAGGAGATGGTAAGGATGCTTCAATCCAGATCAACCCAAAGAATCCCGTCTTCACCCGTTATGCCACGCAGGAAGAAATTGACAGCGCAAAGCAATTACTTGCCGGTCTCGATGACAATGACACGCCCCAAGCGCTGGCGGTGGAAACTCCCGCCCCTGATGCCGGAGACGATGATGACGGCGCCTATTCGATCTGGTCACGGATCACGGGTACATTGGAAGATGCAGATGTCGAGCGTCCGGGCCAGGGATTTCGCCAGTGGCTCAGCAATGTTGACGGTGCCCTGCCGGCACTCGCTCCTTTGTTGTATGTGCCTGCTGGCAATGCCACGGGTGCGACAGCAGTCTATTTGGCTCGGGAGCTGACGGCGTTCCTGACCACGGTGATTGTCGGCCCGGGCGTATTGATTCGCGACCAGCTGCGCGAGCTGCGCTACCTTGGCCCAATCCGCAATGTTCCCAAGCGCGATTTCGAGGCGGCTCTGACGCCCGACGAAGCCCGCTGGGCCGATGGTACTGCGGCGTGGGAGGCCTTGCTCAACGGTAACGAAACGCTGGTCAATGAAGTCAGCCGATGGATGGCCGACGAAGACAAACTGGCAACGGGTTACCAGGTCGCTCGTTGGAAATTTAAGGAAATAGACGTTGGCACGCTCAATTGGCTAATGCGCGCGGCGGACCCAGATGCGTCTGTACGGCCTGAGCCCCAATTATTGCGCCAGGTTGAAGCGGCGCCGGAGAAACAGCGCATCGAGTTGCTGGACCCGGAAAACGGCGACCCGTTCCACCCTCGCGATGTCGGTATTGGCATTTCTCAGGTGCTGCCGGTGGTGGTCGCGGCGCTAGAACCCTCCGCAGCGCTAGTGGCAATTGAACAGCCCGAATTGCATATTCATCCCGCTGTTCAGGTGGGCCTGGGTGACCTGTTCATTAAGGGGGCTAAGGAATATGGCGTCAACTTCCTGGTCGAGACGCACAGCGAACACTTGATTCTGCGTTTGCTTCGACGGATTCGTGAGGCGACGGAGGACAGCGTGCCGCCCGGAGCAATCGGCATCCAGCCGGCAGACGTGGCCGTGATCTATGTCCAATCAACTGACTCCGGCGTCGAGCTGTTGCCGCTGCCCATAGATGGAACTGGAGAGTTCACAACGCGCTGGCCGAAAGGCTTTTTCGACGAGCGTGCCGAGGAACTGTTCTAATGATCCATGAATTTGCGCTTGATCCCGGTTTGCTGAGTAATTTTGAACGCTTTCGCTACCTTACCGAGAAATTTGGCGTTTGCCAGGGGCGTCTGATTTCCAGATATCCCAGGCGTTGGAAGGCGTTGGTCTATGAGGCGCTGATCGATGTAGGTGAGGTCGAACGCAAGCGGATCGAAGTGAAGTTGCAGGGCATTGACGACAAAATGCAGGCGCGAAACCATCAGTGGGATAACAACCTTAGATGGTTACCGAATGCCGAGCGCGAGCATGATAGGTTTCCCTTTCATGCAATTATTACCAATGAGAATCCGAACGCGCGCAACCATGTCTTGGCCTACGATGAACTCGATGAAAATGCGCCATTGTGGTCGATAGAGCGCGAAATAGTCGTTGCGCGTGATGCTTCGCTACTCGCATCAGCCGTAGCACCTCTTCTTCGCGCCGCGAAGTCTGTCATATTTATTGATCCGCACTTCGACCCCTATAAAACGCGCGTTAGAAATACGATTAAGACTCTCTTGGAAGCCTGTCTTGTCGGTCGGTCTGGACAAAATCTCGAGCGAGTGGAGTTCCACGCCGCCTTCAGGCCGGAGATTGTGGATTTTGCTGGAGAGTGTCAACGTCAATTGCCGCAAAGGATTCCTGTCGGTACTTCGTTGAAAGTGATTAGGTGGCGTGAGCGTGCGGGCAGCGATGGGCTCCATAACCGTTACATCTTGACCGAACGCGGTGGTGTTCGTTTGGCGTGGGGGCTAGACGAAGGGAATCCAGCGCAAACCGATGACATTAGCCTTCTCGAGCCGGGACTCTATAGGGTCCGATGGGCACAATATTGCGGCAATCAACCGGCATTCGATTTTGTTGATGATTTGATTGTTGTTGGAACGCGATTACTTCCATGACCGCGACTGCAGGCAAATTTGACGGTGGACGGTTGGCGTGCAGCTACTTTCCCGATTTTTCCGCAGTTGCGTCGGAGACGTTGGATACTGGCAGCGAGAAACTGCGCGCATCTCCGCACTAGCTCGGTCGTAAAAGGCGAAAATGGGTTGGTTTACGGCGGGTTCCGATGTTGCATTCGCGTAGCGCGCATGCTGGGCCGATCACCGGCCAGCGGACTTGACCTCGATCTCTCGCCGCGCTGTCGCACATCAGTAGATCCTTGATTTCACAATCCGGAAATATCCCGACGGACTCTATTTTTCCCGACGGACTCTATTTTTACGGTCACATTCGCCAGCGCAGGGGACTTGACAACCGGCAATAAAAGAACGAACGTTCGGTTTTTGTCCGAACCAACACCGCCAAGACGCCCCTGCCATCCGATGCTGTCCGCCAGCCCCCGGGCAACCCGCGCCGCCAAGGCCGAACGCACTCCCGTGCGGGGTGCGGCTGCGGCCGCTCCGCCCGGGCGCAGCCGCAAGGGCGACATCACCCGCGCGGCCATACTCGATGCGGCGCTTGCCCTGGCCCGGCGTGATGGGTTGGAGGGCCTCACCATCGGGGTGCTGGCCGAGCGCCTGGGAATGAGCAAGAGCGGCGTGTTCGCGCATTTCGGTTCGCGCGAAGACCTGCAACTGGCCGTGCTGCGCGAATACGCCGAACGCTTCGTCGAAACGGTCCTGCGCCCCGCGGTACGTGCCGCACGTGGCCTGCCGCGCCTGCGCGCCATCGTCGACCACTGGCTGGCGCTGCTGGCCGCGGAGATCGAGGCGGGCTGCATCCTGATCGGCGGCGCGTCGGAGTACGACGACCGTCCCGGTCCGCTGCGCGACGCATTGGCGGCCATCGTCATGTCCTGGAAGGCCGAACTGCTGCGGGCCCTGGAGCAGGCGCGCCAGTGCGGCGATCTGCGCGCCGACACGGATTGCGAACAGATGGTCTTCGAGATCTATGGTCTCATGCTCATGCTGCATCAGGATGCGCGGCTGTTGCGTGGCAAGGACAGCATCCGGCGCGCGCGCATCGGCCTGCAGCGGCTCATCGACAGCACGGCGGCTGGCGCCGCCGAGGAAGCCAGGCCTGCCCGCCGCCACCGCGCCGCCAAATCGAACAACCGGCACTAGCGTTCCAATCCCCAGGACGGAGACCTCCATGCCCATCTACAAGGCGCCGCTGCGCGACCAGCAATTCGTGATCCATGAGCTGCTCGATGCCGTGAGCGGCCTGCGCGCCATGCCGCGCTATGCCGAACTCGACGCCGACACCGTCAATCAGGTCGTAGAGGAAGCCGGCCGGTTCGCCGAGGAAGTGCTGCTCCCCATCAACCGCTCCGGCGACGAGGAGGGCTGCGGCTTCGATCCCGTGACCCATGACGTCAAGGCCCCGGCCGGATTCGGTGCGGCGTTCGATGCGTTCCGCGAGGCCGGCTGGCAGGGTCTGACCGCCGAGGAGGAATACGGCGGCCAGGCATTGCCGCAGCTGCTGCAGGTGGCCTTCGACGAGATGCGCTGCGCTGCAAACCAGGCCTGGACGATGTATTCCGGCCTCACGCTGGGCGCCTACGAATGCATCGCCCATAACGGCACCGCGGCGCAAAAGGCGCTTTACCTGCCCAAGATGGTCACCGCCGAATGGACCGGCACCATGTGCCTGACCGAACCCCATTGCGGCACCGACCTGGGCCTGCTGCGCACCAAGGCCGTGCCGCAGGCCGATGGAACATACCGGATCACCGGATCGAAGATCTTCATATCGGCAGGTGAGCACGACATGGCGGACAACATCGTCCACCTCGCGCTTGCGCGCCTGCCCGATGCGCCTTCGGGCACTCGCGGAATATCGCTGTTCATCGTTCCCAAGTTCCTGCCGGTAGGCCAGGACGGCACGGCCACCGTGGGCGCGCGCAACGGGGTCTACTGCGGCGGCATAGAACACAAGATGGGCATCCACGGCAATTCCACGTGCCAGATGGTCTTCGAGGACGCGGTGGGCTGGCTGATCGGCGAGCCCAACAAGGGCCTGCCGGCCATGTTCGTCATGATGAACAGCGCCCGGCTGGGCGTGGGCGTGCAGGGCCTGGGGCTCAACGAGGCCGCCTACCAGAACGCCGTTGCCTACGCGAAGGACCGCATCCAGGGGCGCTCGCTCAGCGGCACCAAGGCCCCCGAAAAGGCTGCCGATCCCATCATCGTCCACCCCGACGTGCGCCGCATGCTGCTCACCGCGCGCGCCTACGCCGAGGGCGGCCGCGCCTTCGCCTACTGGATTGCGCTCATGGCCGACCAGCAGCTGCACCACCCCGATGAGGAGCAGCGCGCCTTCGGCGGCGACATGATGGCCCTCATGACGCCCATCGTGAAGGCCTTCCTCACCGACAATGGCTTCCTGCGCTCCTCCGAGTGCCTGCAGGTCTTCGGCGGCCACGGCTATATCCGCGAATGGGGCATGGAGCAGCTGCTGCGCGACTCGCGCATCAACATGATCTACGAAGGCACCAACACCATACAGTCGCTCGACCTGCTGGGACGCAAGATACTCATGGACAACGGCGCCAAGCTGCGAAAGTTCGGCGCACTGGTGCAGGAGCTGGTGGCCGAACACGGCACGAACGCGGCGATGAGCGAATTCATAACGCCGCTTGCCGACCTGGGCGACAAGGTGCAGAAGCTCACCATGGAAGTGGGCATGAAGGCCATGGCCAGCCAGGACGAAGCGGGCGCCGCCTCGGTGGACTACCTGCGCGTTGCCGGCCACCTCGTGTTCGCCTACTTCTGGGCGCGCATGGCCCAGGTCGCGCTGACGCGCATCGCCGCCGACGGCGATGCCGTCGACCCGTTTTACACCGCCAAGCTGGCCACGGCGCGCTTTTATTTCCAGCGCCTGCTGCCGGAAACCGCGTTCCACATCCGCGCGGCCCGGTCGGGCGCGAAGAACCTCATGGAATTCCATGCGGACTGGTTCTAGCGGTCGGCCGCAGCACGCAGGTCATCCGTCCCGCTTAGGCTAGCCCACGTACAACAAGATGACAGTCCCCGGGGAAAGACAATGAAGAATTTCGTGATCAAGAAGGTGGCGGTACTGGGCGCCGGCGTCATGGGGGCGCAGATCGCCGCCCATTGCATCAATGCACGCGTGCCGGTGGTGCTTTTTGACCTTCCCGATGCCAAGTCGGCGGACAAGAACGGCATCGTGCGCCGTGGCATCGATGGACTGAAGAAGCTCAGCCCCGCGCCCCTGGGCCGCGCCGACGACGCCCGTTACATCGACGCGGGAAACTACGAGCAGAACCTGCAATTGTTCGAGGATTGCGAGCTCGTCATCGAGGCCATCGCCGAGCGCATGGACTGGAAGCGCGACCTGTACGCCAAGGTCGGTCCGCACGTCCGCCCCGATGCCATCTTCGCCTCGAACACGTCCGGCCTTTCCATCACGCAGCTGTCGCAGTCGCTGCCCCCGGCGATGCGGGCGCGTTTTTGCGGCGTGCACTTCTTCAATCCGCCCCGCTACATGCACCTGGTGGAGCTCATCCCCACGGCGGACACCCAGCCGGCCGTGCTCGACCAGCTCGAGGGCTTCCTCACCAGCACCCTGGGCAAGGGCGTGGTCCGCGCCAAGGACACGCCCAACTTCATCGCCAATCGCGTCGGCGTCTTCGGCATGCTCGCCACCATGGCGGAGGCGCAAAAATACGGGCTGGCCTTCGACGTCGTCGATGACCTTACCGGCACCCGCCTGGGCCGCGCCAAAAGCGCCACCTTCCGCACGGCCGACGTCGTGGGACTGGACACCATGGCCCACGTCATCAAGACCATGCAGGACACGCTGGGCCCCGAGCAGGATCCGTTTGCCGTCCATTTCGCGATGCCGCCCGTGCTCAAGGCACTGGTGGAAAAAGGCGCGCTGGGTCAAAAGTCCGGCGCCGGCTTCTACCGCAAGGACGGCAAGACGATCAAGGTCCTGGATCCGCGCAAGGCGGAATACGTCGAGAGCGGCGGCAAGGCCGATGAGCTCATCACGCGCATCCTCAAGAAGCCCGCTGCCGAGCGCCTGGGGCTGCTGCGTGCAACGGATCATCCCCAGGCAAAATTTCTCTGGGCCATCTTTCGCGATGCCTTCCACTATTCGGCCGTCCACCTGGAAAGCATCGCCGACACGGCCCGCGACGTCGACTTCGCGCTGCGCTGGGGTTTTGGCTGGGACAGCGGTCCCTTCGAGAGCTGGCAGGCCGCCGGCTGGAAGCAGGTCGCCGAGTGGGTGAAAGCCGACATCGATGCGGGCGAAGCCCTGTCCACGGCGCCGCTGCCCCCGTGGGTGTTCAGCGGCCCGGTGGCAGCGGCGGGAGCGGTGCACACGCCGGACGGCTCGTGGAGTCCGGCCCACGGCACGTTCGTGCCGCGTATCGAGCTGCCGGTATACGGCCGCCAGCTGTTCCGCGCGCCCCTGCTGGGCGACGGTGCGCCCGATCCGCGCGTTTCCGGCAAGACCATCCACGAAGACGCGGCCTGCCGCATCTGGCACCTGGAATCGGGGCAGGCCGGCGAAGTGCTCATCTTCTCGATCAAGACCAAGGTGCACGCCATCGGCCCCGACGTGGGTGCCGGCCTGCTCAGGGCCGTGGCCCTGGCCGAGACCGGCTACCGCGGCCTCGTGATCTGGTCGCCCGACGAACCCTTCTCCGCGGGCGCCGATCTGCAGGCCATGCTGCCACTGTTCATGAGCGGCGGCGTGAAAGCCATCGGGGCGGCAGAGCGCGACCTGCAAAACGCGCTCCTGCGCGTGAAATACGCCCAGGTGCCGGTGGTGGCCGCCATCAGCGGGCTGGCACTGGGCGGCGGCTGCGAGCTGGCCCTGCATTGCGCCCGGCGCGTCGCCGCGCTCGAGTCGTATATTGGACTCGTCGAGGTGGGCGTCGGTCTCATCCCGGGCGCCGGTGGCCTCAAGGAGGGTGCGCTGCGTGCCGCGGCCGCCGCTGCGGCGGTGGGCTCGACCGACATGCTGCCCTTTCTCAAGGCCTGGTTCCAGAACGCCGCAACCGCCAAGGTCTCGGCCTCGGCGCTCGAGGCACAGCAGATGGGCTATTTGCTGCCCACCGACACCGTGGTGTTCAACCGCCATGAGCTGCTGTGGGCCGCCATCGGCGAAACCTTTGCGTTGCAGGCGCTGGGCTACCGCCCGCCGCTTCCGGCGCGGCAGATCCCGGCTGCCGGGCGCTCGGTGCACGCCACCATCAAGGCCCAGCTGGTCAACATGCGCGACGGCGGCTATGTCAGCGCCCACGACATGCACCTGGCCGCGAGCATTGCCGACGTTTTGTGCGGTGGCGATGTCGATCCCGGCACCCTGGTCGACGAGCAGTGGTTCCTCGACCTGGAGCGCAGGCATTTCATGGAACTCGTGGGCCATCCGAAATCGCAGGAGCGCATGATGGGCCTCATGCAGACCGGCAAGCCGGTGCGCAATTGAAGCGCAGCCCGATCAACCCCGCCCGTATCCGGACCCGCGCTGCGCCGCGGGCCCGGCGGAACACAAGGAGCCTTGCATGAGCCGCCAACTCCAGGAAGCCTACATCGTCGCAGCGACGCGCACACCGGTGGGCAAGGCGCCCAAGGGCAGCCTGCGCAATACCCGGCCCGATGACCTGCTGGTCGCGGCCATCCGCGGCGCGCTCGCCGCGGTTCCGGGCCTCGACCCGGCGGCCATCGAGGACGCCATCATCGGCTGCGCCATGCCGGAGGGCGAACAGGGCCTCAACGTCGCGCGCCTGGCCGTGCTGTACGCGGGACTGCCCGATTCGGTGGGCGGGGTCACCGTCAACCGGTTTTGCTCCTCCGGGCTCAACGCCATTGCCATGGCGGCCGACCGCATCCGCGTCGGCGAGGCCGAGGTGATGATCGCCGGCGGCGCCGAATCGATGAGCATGGTGCCCATGAGCGGAAACAAGCCGTCCTTCAACCCGCGCCTCTTCGAATCCAGCGAGCACCTGGGAATCGCCTACGGCATGGGCATGACGGCCGAGAAGGTTGCCACCCAGTGGAAGGTCAGCCGCGAGGCGCAGGACCAGTTTGCGCTGCAGTCGCACCAGCGCGCCATTGCCGCGCAGGCCGCCGGCGAGTTCGCCGGCGAGATCACGCCCTTCGAGGTGACCGACCGCGGCGCCAACCTCGCCACCGGCGAGGTTGAAGTGCGCCGCCGCACCCTGACCCAGGACGAAGGGCCGCGGGCCGATACGAACCTCGAGGCGCTGGGCAAGCTGCGCCCGGCCTTCGCGGCCAAGGGCAGCGTCACGGCGGGCAACAGTTCGCAGATGTCCGACGGCGCGGGCGCACTCATCCTCGCCAGCGAATCGGCCCTCAAGCGCTTCAACCTCACGCCGCTGGCGCGCTTCGTTTCCTTCTCCGTTCGTGGCGTGCCCCCCGAGATCATGGGAATCGGCCCCAAGGAAGCCATACCGGCGGCACTGCGCTCGGCGGGCCTGCAGCAGGATGCTCTCGACTGGATCGAACTCAACGAGGCATTTGCGGCCCAGGCGCTGGCGGTCATCGACTCGCTGGGTCTGGACCGCGCCAGGGTCAATCCGCTGGGCGGCGCCATCGCGCTGGGCCACCCGCTGGGCGCAACCGGCGCCATCCGCGCGGCCACCCTGGTGCACGGCCTGCGCCGCCGACAGCAGCGCTACGGCATGGTCACGATGTGCGTCGGAACCGGCATGGGTGCTGCCGGCATTTTGGAGCGGCTATGAAACCGCGCGCCGCTGCGGTGCGCAGGAGATCCGCACCATGACCATACGCGCCAATGTGCACGATGGCGTTGCGTGCATCGAGCTCGCCCGCCCGGAAAGAAAAAACGCCATCACCGCGCAGATGTATGCGGACATGGCCGACGCCCTCGACGCAGCGGCGCATGACGACAAAGTGCGCGCCATCGTGCTGCATGGCGCCGACACGGTTTTTTCGGCAGGCAACGACATCAACGACTTCCTGGAGCGGCCGCCTTCGTCCGAGTCCTCGTCCACGGTGCGCTTCATGAAGACCCTGGCGTCGCAGGAAAAACCGGTGATCGCAGCCGTCAACGGCGCGGCGGTGGGTATCGGAACCACGCTGCTGATGCACTGCGACCTCGTCTACAGCGCCGACGATGCCATGTTTTCCATGCCATTCGTGAGCCTGGGCCTGTGCCCGGAGTTTGCTTCCTCGCTCCTCGTGCCTCTGTCGGCCGGCTACCACAAGGCCGCGGAGAAACTACTCCTGGGCGAACCGATCTCGGCTGAAGAGGCCCTGGAGATGGGTATCGTCAACCGGCTGGTCCCTCCGGGAGAAGTCCTGGCCCTGGCCATGCGCCAGGCGCGACGCTTTCAGACGCTGCCGCCGGTGGCGGTGCGGGAAACCAAGCGCTTGCTCAAGGCCGGCTGGCGCAGCGCCGTGCAAAACGCCATGACCACGGAACTCGAGACCTTCCGCCGGCTGCTGGCCAGCCCCGAGTCCAAGGAGGCGTTCAGCGCCTTCCTGGAACGCCGCAAGCCGGAATTCTCCCGCGTCGCCGGTTCCTGATTGCCACCACACGCGTTCATTCCGGAGCACTACCATGTCCCTGCGCGGCAAGACCATCTTCCTTTCCGGCGCCTCGCGCGGCATTGGCCTGGAAATCGCCCGGCACGCGGCGCGCCAGGGCGCCAACATCGTCATCGCTGCCAAGACAGTGGACGCCAATCCCAAGCTGCCGGGCACCATCCACACCGCTGCCGCCGAAATCGCGGCAGAAGGTGGTCAGTGCCTGCCCCTGCAGGTGGACATCCGCGAGGAACCGCAGGTGCTGGCCGCCGTGCAGCGGGCGGTCGAGCACTTTGGCGGCATCGATGTCCTGGTCAACAACGCCAGCGCCATCAATCTGACCGGCACCGAGGCAACGCCCATGAAGCGCTTCGATCTCATGTTCGGCGTGAACGTGCGCGGCACCTTCCTGTGCACCCAGGCATGCCTGCCGTACCTGAAGCGCTCGGCCGAGGCCGGCCGCAATCCGCACGTTCTCACCCTGTCGCCGCCGCTGGACATGCAGGCACGCTGGTTCGGGCCGCACGTGGCCTACACCATGGCCAAATACGGCATGAGCATGTGCGTTCTGGGCCACGCCGAGGAATTCCGCAGCTACGGAATCGGTGTCAATGCGCTCTGGCCGCGAACTGTCATCCAGACGGCGGCCCTGCAGATGATTCCGGGAATACGTCCGGAACACTGCCGCCTGCCGCGCATCATGGGCGAGGCAGCGGTGTCGGTTTTGGAACGCGACGCACGCACCACCACCGGCAACTTCTTCATCGACGAAGCGGTGCTGGCGGCAGACGGCGTTACGGACTTCGAGCAATATTCCGTGGTTCCGGGCAGCCGCCAGCTGCTCCCCGACCTCTTTCTCTGACCCGGCGCCGCGGCGCCGGCGGGTCTACGCCGCGAGGGCGGCGCCCGCGTCTGCCGCGGTGAGCCGCGACTTGGTCACCCGTATGGCGTCGACCAGGAAATCCGCGTCGTAAACCGTGAGCAGGTGACGGTGCTCCGCCTCCACGTAACGGCGCACCCGCTCGCCCTCGGCGGCGATCGACTGGAGTTCGGCGTAGGTCTTCTCGTCCCAGTGCCAGCAAAGGCCCAGTTCCTCGAAGGCGGCGTTGAAGGCGTTGCGCTCGCATTCGTGCGGCGCTGCATTGGAAGCGGAACGTTGCGTCTGGCCCATGGTGTCTCCCTGCGGGTGTGATTGTTTGTGCCCCCGGCGGTGGCGCGCTTGCCGTCGTGCGCCCATGCCTGCCGGTACTCCGATGAAGGCAGCGTACGCGCGGCAGACCATAAATGACAATTAAAGTTTATGATTAAAATCATAATAAAAAGCAAATACATAGTTTTGCTGCGGCGCAGCCTTCGTGCCGGCACCGCAGCGTGGAGGTGCAATGCGCCATGCAACACAGCGCCAGCTGCGCGTCTTCGAGGCCGTGGCGCGGCACCTGAGCTTTTCACGCGCCGCCGAGGAAATGTTCCTCTCGCAGCCTGCCGTCTCCACCCTGGTCAAGCAGCTCGAGGGCCATGCCGGGCTGCCCCTGTTCGAGCAGCTGGGCAAGAAGGTGTACCTCACGGCGGCCGGCCAGGAAATGCTGCGCCACGCGCGGTCGGTAATGGCCCAGGTGCGCGAGACCGAGGATGCGCTGGCCCAGCTCAAGGGGGTTTCGGGCGGCACGCTCAACGTCGCCGTGATCAGCGCGGGGGACTACTTCTTCCCCCGCATGCTGGCCGAATTCCAGCGCCGTACCCCGGGCGTAACGCTCAAGCTCGCCGTATACAACCGCGCGGAACTGCTGCAGCAGCTGGCCAGCAATCTCACCGACCTGGCCGTGATGGTGCGGCCGCCGGAGGACATCGACACGGTCAACGAGTCCTTCGCCCCGCACCCCTACGTCATCGTGGCCGCACCGGACCACCCACTGGCGGGGCGCGAACGCATCCCCGTGCAGGTACTCGCCCAGGAAGCATTCGTGATGCGCGAGCGCGGCTCCGATACCTGGCTGTCGATGCACGAAGCGTTTGGCCGCAATTTCGCCCGGCTGAGCATCGCCATGGAAATCCGCAGCACCGAAACCATCAAGCAGGCGGTGATGGCCGGCATGGGCGTGGCCTTCCTGTCGGCCCATACCATCGCCATGGAAAAGCGCCTGGGCCAGCTCGTGGTTCTCGATGTGCTCGGGTTCCCGGCGCGCTTTGACTGGTTTGTCGTCCATCGCCGCAACAAGCGCCTGCCGGCGGTGGCCCAGGCATTCAAGGATTTCCTCCTCGCGGACGGCGCCGCGGTGATCGAGCAGCTCTTCCGGTCGGCCGGCGTGCCGGTCGTAGCCCGCAAGCGGCGCCCCCGCCGCAGCAAGCCGGACCCGGCTGTTGCGGCGCGCGCCCGGCCGGTGCCCTGATGCGGCGTGCTAGCCTTTTCGCCTCCCAATCAGGACCGGGAACGGCGACAATGCGGGGCATAACGGCGTCGGCGCCCCCGATATCGCGGCCGTGCGGAGTAAAAACGTGGTGAAGAACTGATGCTGCCCGGCGACCGGGCCTCGGGGCCCTTGCCGTGAGCGCGCCGGTTGCCGCGCAAGCCGAGCGCGAGCCGGAGCTGGCTGCCCGGCTCACCGCGCTGCTGTATCGCAATGCGCGCCTGGGCCAGGCGCTCAATGTCGTCATCGCCAGCCTGGTAGCGCTTATCGGCTGGCAGAGCCGGCCGGGGCAGATCATCGTCCTCTGGTGGCTGCTCATGATCCTCATTTCCCTGGTGCGCATCCGGCAGGCCGCGCAGTACGCCCGGCGCAACCCCGCGCACAAGGACGACGGGCGCTGGCGCGCCGCATACGTGCGCACCACGGGCATTGCCAGCGTGCTGTGGGTGCTTGGCGGGGCATCGGTGATGTGGCACAACGCCGACCCCTACCGGCTGCTCACGGGCCTGGCCATTGCCGGCATGGTGGCGGGCGCCGTGCCCGTGCTGGGCGCCGTCAAGGCGGCGTTTCGCGTCTATGCCGTCCCGATGCTGGTTGGCGCGGCGCTCGTGAACTTCCTGGATACGGCCGCGTTCGTCCACTGGGTCTTCGGTATCTTCGCGCTCGCCTTCCTGGTAGGCGCCTTGCGCAGCGCCAATTTCCTGCACGAGGTGCTGGTCGATGCCCTGTCGCTTGATCTGGAAAAGGATCGGATGGTGGGCTCGCTGGAAGCAGCGCGCATCGAGGCCGAATCGGCCAACATCGCCAAGACCCAGTTTCTCGCCACCATGAGCCATGAGCTGCGCACGCCGCTCACCGGCATGCTGGGCATGGCAGAATTGCTCAGCGAAGGCGAGGTTACCGAAGCCGAGCGCAAGGAATACGCGGCCATCATCCTGGGTTCCGGCAAGTCCCTGCTCGCGCTGCTCAATGACATCCTCGACCTGTCCAAGGTCGAGGCCGGCAAGATGGAGATCGGCCTCGCCGACTTTTACCCCGCGCAGCTGCTCGACGAGGTCGGCGCGCTGTTCAGCGAGACAGCGCGCCGCAAGGGCGTGACCATGAAGACGGTATGGCACGCCGACGCCGACGCCCATTACGTGAGCGATCCCTTCCGGGTCCGCCAGATGCTGACCAACCTCATCGCCAATGCCGTCAAGTTCACGGAGCAGGGCAGCATCCTCGTCGAGGGCCGCGAAGTTGCCCGCCAGGGCGTGATGGCGGATCTTGAGTTCTCGGTGACCGACACCGGCGTGGGAATTGCGCCGGAGAAGATGGCGATGCTGTACCAGCCCTTTTCCCAGGTGGACAATTCCAATGCCCGCAAATCAAGCGGAACCGGCCTGGGGCTTTCCATCGTCCTGCGAATCGCCCAGCTCATGGGAGGCGATGCCGGCGCCACCAGCGACCCGGGCAAGGGTTCGCGATTCTGGATCCGGCTGCGGGCAACCCGCATGGCCTGAGCGCCGCGGCGCCGCCGGCGGTCATCTGGCCGTCGGCGGCCCGATCGCGTCCAGTGTCTCGCGGTAGATCGATGCGCGTTCGCCCCCGATCGTCACTGCGCGCCGCGCTGCCGTGATTGCCTCGGCGTCGCGGCCGGCCTCATGGAGCACCTGCGCGAGGTTGTTCCAGGCGTCGCCCGACTCCGGATGGTCCTCGGTTGCCTTGCGGTATGCACGTTCCGCGTCGGCCAGGCGATGTGCGCCGTACGCAATATTGCCAAGGCCTACGAGCGCCACCACGTTGCCAGGCCATCGCGCCAGGGCTGCGGCATAGGCAGCGCCGGCCGGCGCGGGTGCGACGCGCTCCAGGCTCGCCGCCGCTGCAACGTAGTCGTCCTCGCGTGCCGTTGCCGGCAATTGTCCGGGTGGCAGGACGACGAATGCCCAGCGCCCCGCCCGCTCCCAGCTGCGGGCGAAGTCGCTCAGGCCCATGGCAAGACGCTGGGTCGTTCCGGAACGCAACACGATTTCGTTCCTGTCCAGCGAATAGCCGACGACCAGCGCGTAATGCCACTGCGGGAACAGACTCCAGCCCAGGTTCTGCAGCACGATCACGGGGTGAGCGGCCGCGATTTCCTGCAGGATCGATCCCAGCGCGGGCGCCAGCGGGTAGGTGAGCAGTCCGGCGCGCCGCGGTGCCGCGAGCATTTCCGGCTGCAGCGCGCCATGGCGCTGCGGCAGGTACACCTGGCCCTGGAGCTGCTGCGGTGTCCGGGCCGTGCCGGCATAGGTGAGGGCCATTGCCAGGGTGGCCGGGCCGCACTGGTACTCGTCCTGCGGATAGAACGGGACCTGGGTAAGTTCCGCTGCGACGGGCAGTGCGGCGGGCAGCGCGATATCGGGCGCACGCTGCGGCAGGAGCACGCAGGCCCCGGTCAGAAGCATGGGCGCCACCGCCAGAGCCAGGCGCCAGACCCGCCGCAACAGCGCGCCGCGCAGCCGCTGGCCCGCCGGCGCGGCAGCGGTCAAAGCGAAACGAGCACGGCCACCAGGATGGCGATGAGCAGGACGATGATGAGCTGGTCGTTGGTGAACCCGGCCGGATTGCCGCCCGCCGGCAGCGCGTCGATCTGCTGGGCGAGGGAATCGACTTCCCGGTCGTTCATGGCAGCCACGCGCGCGTCGGCGTCGATGCTGTCGAGGCCCATCGCCTGGATCTGGTTGCGGACGCTCGCGCGCTCGAGAAACGCGTGGATGCGTGCACGCTCCGCGTTACGGTCGTGCTGCGCCGTGAGCTGCTCGGTCGTGACGATGCCGGCGTGCGCCAGTGGCGCCTGCACGCAAAGCGCCGTGGCAAGCAGGGTGATGCCCAGGCAACGATGGGGCTTTGCAAACATAGAGGATCCTTTCTTTTGGGAAGGCCGGGCCGGGTAGCGCACCTTGCGCCGTGCGGCGTCCGCAAACAAGCCCCGGATTTTATCGTCCAATCCTGCCGCGCACGCAAGGCAACACGGTAGTCCGCATGGCGGGCCGCCGGCGCGCTCTGCAACGCCGTTCACCCGATCCAGGGAAAGACGTCCTTGAGCGCCACGACCTGCCCAGGCTCGTCCGCGGCGTAACCGGGAACCGCGCCCAACTGCACGGCGAACTCCGGCCGCTGCAGCAGCGACAGCAGCTCGCGCACGGCAGGCAGGCGCAGGCTGTCCTTGTGGCATGCCAGCATATAACGCTCCTGGACCATGGGCACGAAATCGAGCTTGAACTGGCGCGCCGCCGGCTCGATGCCGAAGGCGATATCGGCCATGCCGCTGGCCACGAACGCAGCCACGGCGGCATGCGTGAATTCGCCGCTGTCGTAGCCCTGTATGCCGCGGCTGTCGATTCCCTGGCGCTGGAGCAGCCCGTCGAGCAGGATGCGCGTCCCCGATCCGAGTTGCCGGTTGGCAAAGCGGGCACCCGGCTGGCGCAGATCCTGCAGCGATGCGACATTGCGCGGGTTGCCGCGCGGCACTATCAGGCCCTGGGTGCGCACCACGAGTCGGATGATGCGCTGCTGGCGCGGCTTGAGGTATTTCTCGTAGTGCTCCCAGAGGGTCAGTCCCAGGTCCCCCAGGGGAACGTGGAAGCCTGCAAGATCGCAGTCGCCACGGGCGAGCGATGCCAGCGCGGCGACGCTGGCCATGTACTGGAGGTCGACATTGGCGTGCCCGTGCTCCCGCATCAGCGTCGGCAGCTTTTCCACCGCATAACCATAGCTCGCGTGGATTCGCAGGAGGGTGGCCGACTCCTTGAGCGCCCGGCTGATTTCCAGGTTCAGTTCCGACGCGATGTTTTCCAGTTGCGGAAACAGGCTCGCCCCGCTGCGTTGCTCCGCCCAGACCAGTTTTTCGCCCAGCTGCGTAAGCGTCGCGCCGCGGCCGCGTTCCATCTTGACGAGCGGAGTTCCGAAGAATTGGCCCCACTTGGATAGTAGATCCCAGGCGTAGCGGTAAGAAAGGCGTGCCTGCTGTGCGGCCAGTGTCAGCTTGCCGGCGTCGTGTATTGCCCGCAGCAGGCGAAACAATTGGGGATCCAGGGTTTCCCCGCTTTCACTGGAGAATGTCCAGGAAGGCTTGATGAGAATCTTGCTCACGGGGATTTTTTGGAATTTTGCGGCGACGCACGGTAATAGGCATGAAATTGCATATTTCTGGGTCTCGTGAACAGTGCTAAGTTGCAGAATGAGGTCGGTGCTTTTCCGTATGCATATGCGCTGATACGCATATACGAGCTCGGATGATATCGGATGACCCGGCAGGTTCAAGCGAATATGCCTTCCGCGACGGATCGCCGCGCCCGCGCCGCCACCGCTTGCTGTAACCACGCACCGCGCACAGCGGGCGGGAACAAAACAAGGAGTACTCGGTATGCCGCACGTTGAGGTGTCTACCGCGGATGTCGTTGCATCGGCCATTTCGCTGCACGCCCATCGGCCCGGCGGCCTGCTGCCGCTCCTGCACGAGGTCCAGGATCGTGCGGGCTATGTGCCGCCCGATTCCGTGGCAGTCATCGCCAAGGCCATGCGCCTGTCGGTTGCCGAAGTGCACGGCGTGATCAGCTTTTATCATCACTTTCGCTCGACGCCCCCGGGGCGCCATACGGTGCGCGTCTGCGTAGCGGAGGCCTGCCAGGCCATGGGCGCCAACGCGCTGGTGGAGCACGCCTGTTCATCGCTCGGCCTGGAAATGCACGAGACCACCGCTGATGGGTCAGTGACGCTCGAGCCGGTGTACTGCCTGGGCAACTGCGCCTGTTCGCCGGCCGTGCTGGTCGACAATGACCTGGTCGGGCGGGTCGACGCCCGGCGCTTCGACGCCATCGTCCGCCGCTGCCGGGAGGCCGCATGAGCGCCGCCGGTCGCGTACGCGTCTTCATATCGCGTGATTCCTGCGCCCTGTCGGTGGGCGCCGATGCGGTGGCGGCGTCCATCGCCGCCCATGCCGCGAGCAGCGGCACTGCCGTCGACATCGTCCGGACCGGCTCGCGCGGCATGCTGTGGCTGGAACCCTTGGTCGAAGTCGAGACTGCGGATGGCCGGGTTGCCTACGGACCGGTTGGCGAGGATGACGTCGCGGCGCTTTTTGCCGCGGATTTCCTTGCCGGCGGGCGCCACGCGCTGGGGCATGGCCTTACCGAGCGCATCCCGTATTTTGCCCGCCAGGAGCGGCAAACGTTCGCGCGCGTCGGCCTTGTCGACCCGCTGTCGCTCGAGGATTACCGCCGTCTCGATGGCTACCGGGGCCTGGGCAATGCGCTGGCCATGGCGCCGGCGGCAGCAGTTCAGTCCCTGATCGACTCCGGCCTGCGCGGCCGGGGCGGCGCGGCCTTTCCCACCGGCATCAAGTGGCGCACCGTGCTGGGCGAAACGTCCCCCGTCAAGTACGTGGTGTGCAACGCGGACGAAGGCGATTCGGGCACCTTCTCCGACCGCATGATCATGGAAGGCGACCCGTTTGTCCTGATCGAAGGGATGACCATTGCCGGCGTGGTCGTGGGCGCGACCCAGGGCTATATCTACCTGCGATCGGAGTATCCGCATGCCGAGGCGGCGCTCAACAGCGCCATCGCCATTGCCCGCGCAGCCGGCCTGCTGGGGCCGGATGTGCTGGGCTCGGGCAAGGCCTTCGATCTCGAGGTGCGGCGCGGCGCCGGCGCCTACATCTGCGGCGAGGAGACCTCGCTGCTGGAAAGCCTGGAGGGCAAGCGCGGCATGGTGCGATTCCGCCCCCCGCTGCCCGCCATCGCGGGTTTGTTTGGCAGACCCACGGTGATCAACAATGTCATTTCGCTGGCCAGCATCCCCACGATTTTTGCCAATGGCGCCCAGGCCTACCGGGACTTCGGCATGGGCCGCTCGCGCGGGACGCTGCCCTTCCAGCTGGCGGGCAATATCCGCCACGGCGGACTGGTGGAAAAGGCCTTCGGGTTGACCCTGCGCGAGCTGCTGTATGACTTTGGGGGCGGCTCGGCCACGGGCCGGCCGATACGCGCCGTCCAGATAGGCGGGCCCCTGGGCGCCTACGTTCCCGAGTCGCAGTTCGACATGCCGCTGGACTACGAGACCTTCGCGGCCGCCGGCGCCATGATCGGCCACGGGGGCATGGTGGTGTTCGACGACCAGGCCGACCTCGCCCGCATGGCGCGCTATGCGATGGAGTTTTGCGCGATCGAGTCCTGCGGCAAGTGCACGCCCTGCCGCATCGGCTCGACGCGCGCCGTCGAGGTGATCGATCGCATCGTCGACGGCACCAATGTCCCGGCCAACGTGCACCTGCTGCGCGACCTGTGCGACACCATGGTCGCCGGTTCGCTGTGCGCGCTGGGCGGCATGGCGCCATTCCCGGTGCTGAGCGTACTCAAGCACTTCCCGCAGGATTTCGGTCTGCCGTCGGCGGTTCAGCCGGCGCCGGCCGCGCAGTAAGCAGCAAGGAGAGAGCGACATGGCATCACTGAACAGCCTTGACTACGGCACGCCGGCACGCACGTCCGAGAACCTGGTCACCCTGGAAGTCGACGGGGTGTCCGTCAACGTGCCCGAGGGCACCTCCGTCATGCGCGCCAGCATCGAAGCCGGCAGCAAGGTGCCCAAGCTGTGCGCCACCGACAGCCTGGAGCCCTTCGGTTCCTGCCGCCTGTGCCTGGTGGAAATCGAGGGCCGCAAGGGCCTGCCGGCCTCGTGCACGACGCTGGTCGAGGCCGGCATGAAGGTGCGTACCCAGACGGAACGGCTGCAGCAGGTGCGCCGCGGCGTCATGGAGCTGTACATCTCCGACCACCCGCTCGACTGCCTCACCTGCAGCGCCAACGGCGACTGCGAACTGCAGGACATGGCCGGCGTGGTGGGCCTGCGCGAAGTGCGCTACGGCTATGACGGCGCCAACCACCTCGAGTCGCCCAAGGACACCTCCAACCCGTATTTCACTTTCGATCCGTCCAAGTGCATCGTCTGTTCGCGCTGCGTGCGCGCCTGCGAGGAAGTGCAGGGCACCTTCGCGCTGACGATCGACGCGCGGGGCTTCGCCTCGGCCGTATCGCCCGGCCAGAAGGCCGACTTCATGGATTCCGAATGCGTCTCGTGCGGAGCCTGCGTGCAGGCCTGTCCCACCGCGACCCTGATGGAGAATTCCGTCATCGACCGCGGCCAGGCCGAGCATTCGCATGTCACCACCTGCGCCTATTGCGGCGTGGGTTGTTCCTTCCGCGCCGAAATGAAGGGCACCGAAGTCATCCGCATGGTCCCCAACAAGGATGGCCGCGCCAACCACGGGCACTCGTGCGTCAAGGGCCGGTTCGCCTGGGGCTACGCCACCCACAAGGACCGTATCAAGTCGCCCATGATCCGCAGGAAGATCACCGACCCCTGGCAGGAGGTTTCCTGGGCCGATGCGATCGCCTATACGGCGGCCGAGTTCCGCCGCATACAGGAAAAGCACGGCCGAGATTCCATCGGCGGCATCACGTCCTCGCGCTGCACCAACGAGGAGACCTACCTGGTGCAGAAGCTCATCCGCGCCGCCTTCGGCAACAACAACGTCGATACGTGTGCGCGGGTCTGCCACTCGCCCACCGGCTACGGCCTGAAGACCACGATGGGCGAGTCGGCGGGCACCCAGGACTTTGACTCGGTCGAGCACACCGACGTCATGATGATCATCGGCGCCAACCCCACCGATGGCCATCCGGTATTTGCTTCCGCGATGAAGCGCCGCCTGCGCGCCGGCGCCAGGCTGATCATCGTCGATCCGCGTGTCATCGACATGGTCGACGGCCCGCACATCCACGCCGACTACCACCTGCAGCTGCGCCCGGGAACCAATGTCGCCGTGGTGACGGCGCTGGCGCATGTCATCGCCGCGGAGGGCCTGCTGGACGAGAAATTCATCGCCGAGCGCTGCGAAGCCAAGCCCTTCGAGACATGGCGCCGGTTCGTGCTGGACCCGCGCAACTCGCCGGAGGCCATGGAGCACATCACCGGCGTGCCGGCCGCCCTGGTCCGCGGCGCCGCGCGCCTGTTCGCCACCGGCGGCAACGCGGCGATCTACTACGGGCTGGGCGTCACCGAGCACAGCCAGGGATCGACCACCGTGATGGGCATCGCCAACCTCGCAATGGCCACCGGCAACATCGGCCGGCCCGGCGTGGGCGTCAACCCGCTGCGGGGCCAGAACAATGTCCAGGGATCGTGCGACATGGGATCCTTCCCGCACGAGTTCCCGGGCTACCGCCATGTATCCGATGCGGCCACCCGCGGCCTGTTCGAGTCGGAGTGGGGTGTGCACCTGTCCGACGAACCGGGGCTGCGCATCCCCAATATGTTCGAGGCGGCCATCGACGGCACCTTCAAGGCGCTGTACGTGCAGGGCGAGGATATTGCCCAGTCCGATCCGAACACGCAGCATGTAACGGCCGCGCTCACCTCGCTCGAATGCCTGGTGGTGCAGGACCTGTTCCTGTGCGAAACCGCCAAGTTCGCGCATGTCTTTTTGCCTGGCTCCTCCTTCCTGGAAAAGGACGGCACCTTCACCAACGCAGAACGCCGCATCTCCCGCGTGCGCAAGGTCATGCCGCCACTGGCCGGCATGGCCGACTGGGAGGTCACGGTGGCGCTGGCCAAGGCCCTGGGCTACCCCATGCACTACGACAGCCCGTCGGACGTCATGGACGAGATCGCCCGCCTGACACCAACCTTCACCGGCGTGAGTTTTGCGGCCATCGATCGCATGGGCAGCATCCAGTGGCCCTGCAATGCGGCTGCGCCGGCCGGAACGCCCATCATGCATATCGACGAATTCGTGCGCGGCAAGGGCAAGTTCGTGGTCACGGAGTTCGTGCCCACCGAGGAGAAGGTCAACCAGCGCTTCCCGCTCATCCTGACCACGGGCCGCATCCTCTCGCAATACAACGTGGGCGCCCAGACGCGCCGCACCGCCAACGTGGCCTGGCATGACGAGGACCGGATCGAGATCCATCCGCAGGACGCCGAGGACCGGGGCATCCGCGAGGGCGACTGGGTGGGCATCACCAGCCGGGCGGGCGAGACCGTCCTGCGCGCGAGCGTCACGGAACGCGTCCAGCCGGGTGTCGTGTACACCACCTTCCATTTCCCCGAGTCCGGCGCAAACGTCATCACCACCGACAATTCCGACTGGGCCACCAACTGTCCGGAATACAAGGTGACGGCGGTGCAGGCCACCCTGGTCTCGCATCCGTCCGAGTGGCAGAACCGCTTCAAGAGCTTCTCGCGGGAACAGGTGCGGCTCGTCGAAGAGCGCAAACCGGTGCACGCGCCATGAACGTCGAGCACCTGGTAGGCATGGCGAACCAAATTGGTGCGTTCTTTTCCT
>Ga0209698_10001046_pt1 | contig 31891 bp, 22 predicted proteins | sample LitLauG_LLR_2012_FD_187203 | JGI IMG/M metagenome (GOLD analysis project Ga0209698, IMG submission 187203) | Freshwater sediment microbial communities from Pennsylvania, USA - Little Laurel Run_MetaG_LLR_2012 (SPAdes) (version 2) | ecosystem: Environmental > Aquatic > Freshwater > Creek >... | reverse complement strand
GAGAGCTTTCTGGTGCATCCGAAAGATCCGTTCTGGCAGCATTACGAACCTTTTAAGTGGTGGCTGTTGCCCCATGGAATTGCCGGTGCGTGTGCTCTGTTGTTGGGACCGATGCAGTTCTCAGACCGGCTTCGCCAGCGTTTCAGAAAGCTCCATCGTGTAGTCGGCCGAATCTACGTCGCAGGCGTATTCGTAGCGGCGCCGCTCGGCGTTTACATCCAGTACTTCGAGGAGCGCATGGGCGATCCCCGATCCTTCAGTATTGCCGCAGCGGTGGACGCCGCCTTGTGGATCATGACTACCGCAATAGCAATGATCTTCATTCTTAAAGGAAAAGTTCAGGAACATCGCCAATGGATGACCCGCAGCTTCGCGGTCGCACTGGTTTTTCTTGAGGGGCGAGTGATCGGCGGCGTGACCGGATGGGAAAATCTCGACGTCCATGCAAGCGAAACCATCGTATGGGTCTGCCTTGCCTTTTCGATCCTTTCGGCGGATCTTGTGCTTCAATGCAGCAGTCGCGGCGCTCGCCCTCAGTGAACTTACCTCGAACCGCAAGGCGGTCATTCGTGCCGCAAAGCCTGGGAAGGTTCAACCTTCATCGCCCGACAGGCCGGAACCCATGTGGCAAGGCCTGCCACAATCGCCAGTAACCCGCACACGCTCGCAAAACTGATTGGATCATCAGGTCGCACACCGAACAGGAGACTGCTGAGGGCCCGCGACCCTGCCACCGCTATTACCAGCCCGGCCAGCGTTCCAGCAGCAATGATGCGCAGCCCCTGCATGCCCATCAATTCAAGGATTTCGAACCTCGTCGCGCCCATGGCCATGCGCACACCAATCTCAGGCGTTCGCTGGGTCACCAGAAACGCGATCACTCCATAAATACCCATGGCGGCCAGCAGCACGCCAATCGTCGCGAACAGCCCGAGCAGTGCCGCCTCGAAACGCGGCCGGTCTGCCAACTTGCTCACCCGCTCGCTCATGGTTTCGGTCACTACAGGAACGGTGGCATCCATCGCTGCGACCTCGCTACGGATCCAATGTTCCATCGCGCTGGGCGTAATCGATGTTGCCACCGTGACGCTGGCATCACGGCCCCAGTCTTCCGGTTGGTTGCGTCGCAGCCGATAGTACTCAGGTTCGTCGCTTCCCGTAAGGCCGCCATTTTTCACGTCAGCGGCGACGCCAACGATGGTGTACCAAGGTCCTTCCAAACCCGGCTGCACATGGCGTCCGATCGCATCTTCATCTTGAAACATGTACCGAGCCAGAGATTGGCTGACAATCATGAAATGGTCACTCGAGTCGCGGTCGCCCGCGCTGAAGCCGCGCCCTCGGAGGATCGGGATGCTGAGAGTGCGGAAGTATTCGGGTGTCACCGATCGCCACGCGACGGTTCCCCCAGTTCCTTCGGCCGGTAGAGGTTTTCCTTCGATGCGCAGCCCCGCGTAAATGTGATCGCGATGCCATCCTCCTGGAGGCAAGGAATCGCTGACGACTACGGCCTCCACCCCCGGCAGCCTCCGCAAACGCGTTTCAAGAAGCTGAAAGAAGGCCATCTGTTGTTCCGGTTTCGAATAGTGCAGGTCGCCAAGGCTGAGACTGGCCGTGACCAATCGCGTTGTGCTCATGCCAAGAGCCTGTCTCTGCAGGTTCCAGAGGCTGCGCAGCAGCAGGCTGGCTCCGGCGAGCAGCACCAGGCTGACTGCGATCTGCGCCACCACAAGCATCTGACGCACTCTTCCGTGCCGGGCACCGACTCCCGAACGGCCCGCCATCATTTCCACATCCGGCTTTGGCAGGACGTGCACAATTCCAAACAGAATGCCGCAAAGGAAAGACACTGCCACGGCGAATGCAACTACGCGAAGGTCAAGGTGCGCCTTCTCCAGAAAGGGCACGCCCTCGGGCGCAACAGCCTGAAAGATGCGCAAAAGCAGGGCAGCGATCAGGCAACCGGCGGCGCTTCCCACCAAGGCCAGGACGAGGCTTTCCGTAATGTTCTGGCGGACCAGCCGCGCCTTGCTGGCTCCCAGTGCGCTACGAATTGCGAACTCGCGCTGCCGCCCGGCAGAGCGCACCAGGAGCAGGCTGCCCACGTTTGCGCACGCGATCATCAGGACCAGCACCACGGCACCGAGCAGGATCCATGCTGCCAGCTTCGCGTCGTGCATTTGCCGGTCTCGCAGCGAACGCACACGCAGGTGTACCTCTTTGCGAAACTGCGGCGGCACCGTCATCAACATCTGTTGAAACAGTGGTTCCATCGCTGCTGTTGCTCGTTCGATGGTGACACCGTGTTTCAGCCGCGCAAATGCCCAGCGCACCCGTCCAGGTACTGCTCCCCGTTGCGAGGCCGGATCGATGGACTCAGGCATCAAAACATCCGCGTCGTCCAATGTTGGCAACTCAAAGTCTTTGTTCAGTACGCCAATGATGCGCACCGGAGCGCCGTCCAGCGATATGGTTTTGCCCACCACCGAAGGATCACGTCCATATCGGCTGCGCCATAGCTGGTACGAAATCATGACCACCTTGGGAGCATTGGGACGATCTTCCTCGGATGTGAAATTGCGCCCGAGCAGAGGCCCAACCCCGAGTGCTGGCAGGAAGTTCGCCTCCACACTGGCGCAGGCAAGGCGTTGAGCGTTCTGCTCCGTCAGGTCGCAATTGTTGCTGCCCGTCCACGAAGTCAGAATCTCGAACGGCGTCTGATGATCCTGCCATTCGTAGTAGCTATAACCCAGCATGAATTCCTGTGGCTCGATCGGCGCAACAATTCCAACTGATACGAGTCGTGATGCATCGCCATACGGCAGACTGCGGAACAGAATACGGTCCACCACACTGAAGACTGCCGTTGTAGCGCCAATTCCGATCGCAAAGGTCAGGACTGCGGCAACGGAGAAGGCTGGTGCACGCCGCAGGCCGCGCAGGGCGTAGCGCACGTCTCGAAGCAAGGTCTCCAATGGCGCCGTGGTCGTTTCTTCATGGCACTGCTCGCGTGTCTTCTCCATCCCGCCAAAAGCGATCAGCGCTTGCCGGCGCGCTTCCTCCTGAGTCATGCCCGCGGCAGTGTGGAGTTCGGTTTGTCGCGCAATGTGGTAGCTCAATTCTTCGTCGACTTGCTCGTCGCTTGCCCCAAAAAGGCGGATACGTATGCGACGCCATACATCCGCAATTGAGAATGCCATCGCTATCCCTCCTCGAGGACTAGCGCGATTGCGCCGGAGATACGTTTCCAATTCTCCAATTCCGATTCCAGTTGCTTACGACCAAGTCGAGTCAGCGAGTAAAACTTGGCTCGGCGGTTGTTTTCCGAGGGCGCCCATTCCGATCGAATCCAGTTCTTCGCCTCGAGGCGGTGTAGAGCCGGATACAGCGAGCCTTGCCCCACCTGCAGCAACTCGTGTGACACTTGCTGGATTCGTTGCGCGATGCCCCAGCCATGCATGGGCTCAAGCGCCAGAGTCTTGAGAATCAATAGATCGAGCGTTCCTTGCAGCAGTTCCTTGGATTGTGGCGGCATACTTCAGTCGGCACCCTCCCCTCGATAGCCGACAGGTAGAGGTGTACTCCTTCTTCTTGTCGAATGTCAACAGGAGTGATCGGTATGCTGCCTGGAGTGTGCCCTCAGGGCAGGGAGTTTATCTTCTCGCGAACAGCGGGAGCTGTTTTGGAATTCGGAGATAAGGCCAGGTATTTCTCATACGCACCTTTGGCTTCGCTCCTTTTTTGCAGTGCGAGATAGGCATCTCCAAGATTCAGATAGGCAACCGCTCGCTTGGGATCGAGGGTGATGGCGCGCTGAAACCATTTCACCGCATCCTCATTCTGTTGCATTCGAAAATAAGCGAACCCGGCATTGTTCGCAAACAGAGTGCTGGTCGGCTGCAGGTTGGCAGCCTCGGTGAATTTGGCGGCAGCGTCGGTGTACCGTTTCTCCTTATACAAGCGCATGCCTTCGTCGTTCGCAGCCGCGGCTGTATCGGCCGGCAGCGTCGGCTGCGCGCTCGGCGCGCCAGTAGAGGTCGCTACCCCGCTGGCCGCGGTTACACCGGACGCCGCGGTGGTCCCCGCTGGCGTACCCTGCTTCAGCTGTGCCTCCGCCGTCTCCAGTTTCTTCCGCAGTTCCTCATTCTTGCGCTGTTCTTCGCGCATCTGCGCCCGCAGTTTCTCCAACTCGCCGTTGAGTTTGATCGCATCGTCGCCCAGTTGCGCGGAATCCTCATTCAAGAATTCGGTCTCATGCTTCAGATCGAAGATGAAGTCTCCCCCTTCTGTCCCGGGAAGATTGCCAAAGGCAGGCGTTTGCCGCGACAAGGCGGAAACGGCCGGAGCCACATAGGCCGCAAGTTCCGTGGCCGTAATTACACCGTCGCCATTGAGATCGGCGCGTCCATCCAGGCCCTGCAGCAGCGTCCACGTGAAAACCGAGTGGCCATTCGGCCCGTTGTCGGCAACCTGCTGATCCGCACCGCCGGCCGTAAACATCTGTCGCGCTTCGCGCCGCGAGATCTCATTGAGATAGTTCTGCGATGGAGCCGTCCCGCCGCCACGAGTCAGCGCCAGCCCGCTGTAACACGAGTCCATGATGAAGAGCAGATGTTTGGCGGGAATCGCTTCGGAAATATCCTGGAAATTAGTCATCGAGATGGCGCTGCCCTCATAGTTCGTGAGGTCCGCGTCCGCCGGAATGATGTACCCCAGTTCGCGACCGGACGCCAACTTGCGCGTGGCCCCGTGACCCGCATAAAAGACCAGAACACGATCCTCATGTTGGATCAGGTTTGGATCGCCCAGCTTGTCTCCCAGAAGAGACAGGATTTTCTGCCGCGTCGCCTCGCCGTTCAAGAGCATAAAAATATGATCCGGCTTGAAACTGTATTTCTGTACCAGAAGGTCTTTGACTCCCTGCGCATCGTGCGAGGCATAGCTCAGCCTGGGCCAGTTCAAGTAGTCGTCGATCCCAATCACCGCCGCCCAACTCTCGTGATACGGCGAAACTGCGGCCGGCGCAGGTACCGGTGCAGCCTGATCACCGCGCGTATCCGACACCCCGAATGCCGTCCCATTCCACGAAACAAACTTGTACCCGTCCGCCTCGAGAGTCTCGATAACAGTAGGAAGCGCTTCGATCCCAACCTTATGAATATCGTGAAAGAGGATAATGCCGTGATGTTGTTTCTCAACTTCGGTGATCACGCGCTGCGCGACGGAATTTGCCACCGGATCGGCCCAGTCCTCCGAATCCACGTTCCAGATCACGGTCTTCATATTGTCCGCATGAATCTTGCCGAGGATGTCCGCGTTAATCGCGCCATACGGCGGACGGAACAGAACCGGCGGCGACTTCAGGATGGAAGTCAGAAGCGCGTTGGTCGAACCGATTTCTCGGGAGAGTGTCGCTTGGTCGAGCTTGGGAAGAACAGGATGGCTGTAGCTGTGATTCCCCAGGAACGACCCCGATTTCAATACCCGGTAGCTGGCATCGGACGCAGCCCCGAGTGTGACTTTATTCTTGTCGTTGGTAGTTCCGAGATTCTTGCCGACCTCGAAGAACACCGCATGCAGCCCGTATTTCTTGAGCACGGCAAGCACCTGGTCGGTGTAGCGCGGATGAGGTCCGTCATCGAAAGTCAGCGCCACAGTTTTCTGTGGAAGTTCGGTGCCGAAGATTTCCAGCTTGTTCTTCGGAGCCGCTCCACCCCGTGATTCGACCGGCGGGAGCTGGGACGAAATCTGTTGAAGGATCTGCTCGCGCGTGTACTTCGTCTTCAGGAATGCAACGTAATGCTCCCAGGCCTCCCGGTGAATCGTGATCCCGCGAGTCTGCAAACCAGAGAAAATCTGCGAAATCTCTTTCTGGTAGAGCGTATGGATCTGTTCCACAGCCGAAGCATCGTCCGCCACGCGCTTGCGCAGGGCCGCGCTGACGGTCGCTTGCGCAGGGATCGCGCCTAGGCCGTCGAGCACATCGCGGAACGCCAGCTTATCGGCATCGTGGAACTCGGCATTCGTTTCAAGACGGCTGAGAAACACCTCGGTCAGTTTGGGAGCGTCGTTGGCCAGATCCGCACGCAGATCCTCTTCCAGTTTGTCCAACCGCTCGTAATTCTGTTCGAAAAGAATCCACGCCGCCGTATGCACGCGCTCGCGGTTCCCCTCGTCGAGAGCGCTCGCATTGTCCATCAGCACGATGATCTTGCGGTAAGCGGCAACCGATTCATCCATCGTCGCTGCGACCTCGGCCGCATCCGCAACGCCGTTCGCGCTCGGAGGGCTCGCCGCAAGCAACATCGCGGTCGCCACCGCACAAATTACCCAACGGAATAAGCGCATTCAGGCATCCAATCGAATCTTCATGTAAAGAGACTACTCCAAAGAGTTCTCCATGAGGCGAAGGCTAGCACTGCATACTGAGTACTGAGTACTGAGTACCGAGTACTGACTCTTCTACTTCTTCGCGTTCAACCCGCTGACATGTTCGAACAGAAATTGCCGCACCGCCGCCCACGCCTTTTGATTCTGCTCAAACGTAAACCCGCCATGATTCGCGCCTGGCACCGTATACAACTGGTTCGGAACCTTGGCCGCATCCAGCGCCTTGTGCAGCCGCACTGCCTGTTCATAAGGAACCAGCGCATCTTTGTCCCCATGAATCGTGATAATCGGCGGCACATCGCCTGTTACGTAATGGATCGGCGACACCCGCTTCGCAATTTCATCCGCATTCGGCTGGTCGCCGACCCACACCACGGCATATCCCTTCGCATTCGCTCCATGCAATTCGTCGAGCACATCGGTAATGCCAAACCAGTTCACGATCGCCGCGACACGCGGATCCCCGCTCGTCCCCGGATTCTGGCTCCAATAATTGTCATCCGGCGCGCGGCATTCGCGATCGAATCCCGCCGCCGGCGTCAGCATCCCGGTCATTAGAGCCAGATGTCCGCCCGCCGACCCGCCTTGCAGCACCACGCGCTTCGGATCGAAGTTGTACTTCTTGGCGTTGGCGAACACCCAATGCAACGCACACCGGCAATCCTCTACCGCCGCCGGCGCCAGCGACACCCGCCCCAGCCGGTACTCGACATTCACCGCTGCAAAGCCCATCTGCAGGTACGGCATCATCTCCAATACCCGCTCTTCCTTCGTGCCCTCGACCCATCCGCCCCCGTGGATCACCACCACCACCGGTGTCGGCCCGGCAGCATCCGCCGGACGATACACATCCAGTTTGTCCTCATAGGTATTCGCCGTCTGATAAACAATGTTCGCCTGCACTTCATACCGGAAAAGTTCAGCCGCGAACGACGCGCCGTCCGTTTGCCCCACACACATCGAAGTGAGAAAAAAGAAAGCACCAACCGCCAACAGTTTGCGCACGAGCACCTCGAATGAAGTTGCAGTCATGATTAGTCTCCACGCCCTCGGCACAGAGGAACAACAGAGACTACAGCCCCGCCGATCCCGCGGTCAAAGTTCGCCCAGATCACAGCAACCCAATAAAGCAACGCTCATCGCGCGCCACTCAGGAATTCGCTCCAGTTCTCATCTCTCCTCTCCCGTGATGTGGATCACTGACAAACAGCCGCCGTTGCTGTGCAGTGAACAGAAGGGGATGGTACTTGCTTTAGCCCAGCAAGTGAAAAGTTCTTAGACGATCACGGAACCCGGGGAGGGAAGCGATGGACAACGCGATCGGTCTAGTCATGACCGGCGGAGGCGCCAGGGGCGCCTACCAGGCCGGCGTCCTCAAGCGGATCGGTGAAATCAAAGCACTACAAACCCGCGGCAATCCCTTTCCCATCATCGGAGGCGCCTCCGCTGGAGCTGTGAACGGCAGCGTCCTGGCTACGGGCTGCGACGATTTTCCCGGCATCACCCACACCATCGCCGAAGTGTGGGCCGGCCTCAAACCCTCCGACATCTTCCATTGCGATTTCCTCTCGCAGGCGCACAATTCCATCACCTGGATCCTCGATCTCTCTTTCGGAGGCCTTGCCGGCGGAGGCCACGCCCACTATCTGCTCGATGCCACTCCTCTGCGCCGCCTCCTCACCCCGCATCTCGATTCCGATCACGTCCAAGCCAATATCAAGCGCGGAGATCTCTACGCCCTTGCCATCTCAGCCACCAACTTCAGTTCCGGCAAGAGTTATCTCTTTATTCAGGGGGCGAAAGGCATTCCAATATGGCAGCGGGTTCGCCAGGTAACGATCGCCGCCAAAATCACCGTCGACCACATCTGCGCTTCCGCCGCCATTCCGCTGGTCTTCGAGCCAGTGCCCCTGAAAATTCCCCAGGGACGAGCCTATTTCGGCGATGGCTGCATCCGTTTGCAACAACCGCTCAGCCCCGTCATCCGCCTCGGAGCGAAAAAGGTTTTTGCCATCGGGGTGCGATGCGGCAATAAAGAGCAGGACGAAATCCATCGTGGTGAGCGCATGCCTTCCTTGGCGCAAATCATGGGCGTTCTGTTCAACGCCATGTTTCTCGACCACCTTGCCACCGACATCGAGCACCTGGATCGCTTGAATCATCTCCTCGAGCAAGGCCACATTCAGCAACCGGACCTCGACGAAGACGAGAAGATACGCCCAATAAAGACCTTCGTCATCCGGCCGTCAGTCAACTTGTCTGACCTGGCCTGGCATCATCACAAAGACATGCCTTACCTGATCAAATACTTCGTCAACAGCCTGGGACGCGATACCGAATCCTGTTCCGACCTGATGAGCTACCTCCTGTTCACTTCCAAGTACACGCGCGACCTTATCGAGATTGGCTACCAGGACGCCGATGAACGCGCCGACGAGATCGAAGATTTTCTCTTCGCCGGCGAGCAGGGCAACGGCGACCTCGTCACCCAGGAGCAGAAACGCCCGTCGAGCCGCCGGAGAACTTAGCCAGAGCGCACTTGCGCAAACGAAAACGGAATCCTGAATATTTGACCCGCCCTCACCCCAGTCCTAGTATCGGAGTCGGATCGGTGATCTATGCTCAGATTCTCATCTGTGTTCCAACGTGCGGCTTTCTTGAAACCCAAGCATCTCCTTACTCTCTGCTTGCTGGGAATGGCTGCGTTGGCCTGGTCTCAGACCCCTTCATATCAATACTCAAGAACCGGTAATCCGCGGGATGTCACCACTAAACCCCTGGCCGGCTACGCTCTCATGGGAGGCGGCACCGACCTGGATGAAGCCTTCCGTTTTCTCTGTGACAAAGGCGCGGGCGGCGATTTCCTCATCCTGCGCGCCGCCGGCGACGATGAATACAATCCCTACGTCAAGGGCCTCTGCAAGACCAACTCCGTCGCAACCCTCATCATTCCCAGTCGCGAAGCCGCCAACGATCCCAAGGTCGCCAATCTCATCCGCCAAGCAGAATCCCTCTTCATTGCCGGCGGCGATCAAGCGCGCTACATCAATTGGTGGCAGCACTCGCCCGTCGCAGACGCTCTCAACGAGCACATCGCAGCCGGGAAGCCCATTGGCGGAACCAGCGCCGGCCTTGCTGTCCTCGGCGAATACATCTACTCTGCCCAAGGCGACGCCCCCGACGATCCCGATCTCACTTCGAAGCAAGCGCTCGCGAATCCTTACTTCAGCCGCGTCACCGTGCGCCGCGACTTCCTCCACATCGACCTGCTGCGCAATACGCTCACCGACTCCCATTTCGCCAAGCGCGACCGCATGGGCCGCTCCTTGGTCTTCTTGGCGCGCATCGTCCAGGACGGCTGGTCCCTCAGCCCGCGCGAGATCGCCGTCGACGAAAAAAGCGCGGTCCTCATCGAAGCCAACGGGGAGGCGCGCGTCATCGGTTCAGGCCGCGGCGCCTACTTCCTCCAGGTCCGCCAAAAGCCCGAAGATTGCCGCGCCGATATTGCTCTGACCTTCCACGACATCGGCGTCTATCACGCTCCTAAGGGATCCCAGTTCAACTTTAAGACCTGGAGCGGCTCCGGCGGAAAGTTCTACTCGCTTTCTGTCGACAAAGGTTCGGTGACTAGCACACAAAGTCCAAGCAGCATCTACTAGGCGCCGCCGTTTCCCATCCTCTCCGAGATCTCTGCGGCCGCTCTCTGCGGGCTCGGCGGTTTAGGATCTTTGCCGATCACAGCCCATCATGACCCGAACTCCATTTTCATCCGTGCATCGCCATGATCAACTCTGTACTTTGCTTGTTGCGTTCAGACATCGTGAGTATTTCTCACCCTCGCCAGCCACCAGGCATTCGAACGTTCGGTTTGAGGGTTCGTACTCATGTTGAACTCTATCCCGACTGTTGTGATCCGCATCACTGACTCGCATCATCTACTTTGACAGACTTTCTCGTGCAATTCCGTAATACTCTTTCGACGCGGGCACAGCACGCATCCAGCTCAGATCACGTTGCCCCGCTGATTGACCGGGGAGAACTCGCTTCCGGATTGTGCTTCTCATCCCTCTCTCCCCCGCAGCACTACGTTGCACGACGTACGCCCCGTTCCTAGCACCTTGTTCGACCGCCCGGTAGTCAAGGAGGACCAATGAACGCACTCATAAGAAGCTTATGCATCGCCGCAATCACGATGATGTTTTCCTTCGCGGTTTGGGCTCAGAGCTCGCAGGGTACCATCACGGGCCGCGTCTCCGACCAGAGCGGTGCCGTCGTTGCGGGCGCAAAAGTGACCATCCTGAATACGGGAACCGGCGTGATCCGCGATCTGAAGACCAATCAGGCTGGAGAATATGTGGCCTCCAGCCTCGATCCCGGAACCTACACTGTGTCTGTCGACTCCGGCGGGTTCAAGAAAATGATCAGCGCTCCTTTCCTGCTCGAAGTTTCCCGTGAGGTCCGCATCGATCTTCAACTGCAGCCGGGTGCGGTGAATGAGACCGTCACGGTTTCTGCGGAAGGCGCTCTCGCCGACACAACCGATGCCACTCTGAACGGCGTCCTTTCGAACAAAGCCATCAGCGAGTTGCCGGTTCAGGGCCGCGACTTCCAGAACCTCCTCGAACTCCACCCCGGCGTGCAGCGAACCCCCGGCGGCGGCTTCCACTCGGTGACCTCCAACGGCAATCGCCCCGACGACAACAATTTCTTCATCGACGGCGCCGACGACAACGACGCCTACTACGGCGAAACCGTTGTCAACGACGCCGGCATCCAGGGCACGCCCGCCAGCTTTCTACCTCTTGATTCCATTCAGGAGTTCAATACGCAGGAGAGCCCCTCCGCCGACTACGGCGTCAAGCCCGGCGTGATCATGAACATCGGCATCAAGTCCGGCACCAACACCATCCACGGCACCGCCTACTACTTCCATCGCAACGCTGCCTTCGATGCCCGCAACTACTTCAACCCCGCCCCCAGTCCAGTTTCGGCGCTTCTCATGCACGAATTCGGCGTATCCCTGGGTGGCCCCATCCGCAAAAACAAATGGTTCTACTTCTTCAACTACGAAGGCATCCGCGATAAGGTCGGTAATCCCGGCATCACCGATAGTCCCGTGACCGTTCCCTTGGCGAGCCAGCTGGGCGGCATCGCTAACTCCGACGGCAGCCCCAACTCCGCCATCTACAGCGTTCCCGACTCCATCGCCTATTTCAACGACCCCAACAACGTCAACTACTGTCTTGCGAATACGAACAGTATGACCTGCACCGTAAGCCCGCTAAGCCAGCAGCTCACGAAACTGTTCCTGCCAAATCCCGGACTTACCGCGCGTGGCCTCGCCGATCCTGCCGCCATCAACTTCAATTTCAACAACAAGAATCGTGGCGACAATCTCGTCGCGAAATCCGATTACACTCTCAGCGAACATCACGTCGCCAGCGTCCGCTTCATCTACAGCAACACGAATCAGACGGAGGAAGACACGATTCCCCTTCGCCCCGAATGGCTCTCCACCACAGCCCCGACCACGCAAGTCTTCGGCGTGAGTCTCGCGTCCACTCTCAGCTCTGCCTGGTCCAATGAGCTTCGCTTCAGCTACAACCGGTTCAACGAAGCCATTTTTCCCGTCGATCACAATGTCAATCCCACCACCTACGGCCTGAATACCGGAGTCACCGATCCCCGCCTGTTTGGCTTCCCGCGCATCACGCCCGGCGCCGAATTCAACTACATGGGCGGCAACTCGAGCTGGCCATTAGAAACCACGCCCAGCAAGGCCGACAGTTTCTCCGATACCGCCACCTACACGCGCGGTCGCCACTCCATCCGTTTCGGCGGCTCCTTTCACCACGGCGACGTCAACTACTTCCGCGCCGCCTACGGTCGCGGACGCATCGACTTCCGCCACCTCGACCGCTTCATCGACGGCGACGTTCGCCGCTGGCGCTTCCTCTACGGCGATCCCTCGCGCGATATCAGTCAGAAATCCTTCGGTCTTTTCCTCCAGGACGATTTCCGCATCGTTCCCAATGTCACCCTCAACCTGGGCCTACGTTATGACGTCACTAATCCCATCAAGGACGCCCACAACCAACTCGCGAATTTTATCCCCGTCTTGAACGGTCAGCCCGGCGGCATCCTCCAGGTCGGTCAAGGCATCAGCCAACCCTATCCCACCAACTACAACAATTTTTCTCCACGCATCGGCTTGGCTTGGGACGTCTTCGGCAAAGGCAAGACCGTCGTTCGCAGCGCCTTCGGCGTGGTCTTTGAACAGCCCTCCATCCGCACCTTCGCCTTCAATGGGGGTGGCCTCAACCTCAATCCCAGCGGCATCCCCTACGCCATGGACGCCAGCGGCACCCTGATTCAGCCGAAGGGCAACATCACGTCGTTCTTGCAGATCTCCTCCGACTACTCCCTGATCAACTGGACCCAGCAAGGCCCGATCTTTCCCTCCGGCTCCGCCATCAACTTCTGCGACGTCCCGAATGACATCGCCAGCCAATGCGATCTATTCGCCGTCGATCAGCACCTCAAGACGCCCTACGTGATGAATTGGAACTTGAACATCCAACAGGAGCTCACCAAGTCCACGTTGCTCCAGATCGGATACGTCGCCAATCACGGCGTGAAGCTCTACAGCGTCACCGATCCCAATCAGGTCAATCCCGCCCTCGACGACGGATCCGAAGCCTTCGGACGCCCCTACAACACCAACTGTCCCGCTCCCGAAGGACTCGGCCTAGGCGGTCCTTGTTTCCCTTACGTCGGCTTCCTGAGTTATCTCAGCAATCGCTCCAACTCCAGCTACAACTCACTGCAACTGACCCTGACCAAGCGCTACTCGCACGGCCTCTACCTGCTGGCTGGATACACCTACGCGCATGCCATCGACACCGCCACCAGCAATCTCGCCGGCGTGCCGCCCAACAGCCTGAACTACAGCGCCGAACGCGGCAACGGCGATTACGACATCCGCCACCGCTTCACGGTCTCCGCAACCTACGACTTGCCCTCGCTGAAAACCAAGGGTCAGATGCTCGAAGGCTGGCAAATCACCAGTATCGTGAACCTGCAAAGCGGCGAACCCTACACCCTCGGTGACTTTGGCGACGACATCAGCGCCACCGGAGAACTCAACGACCGATGGAATATGATCGGCTCTCCGCGCAATATCCACTGGTCAGCGTCCACTCCGATTCCTTACTTCACGTTCTCCACCGACGAAAACACGGGCAACATCGTAGGAAATCAACAGTGCATCGACGCAGTCGGCGGCCCCGATCCGGCGAGCGCCGGCGCCCAGCAACTTCTCAGCTACGGCTGTTTCGTCTCGGGCAGCACGGTTATCACTCCGCCGTTGTCCGGAACCCAGGGCGCCATGGGACGCAACATTTTCCGCGGTCCTACTTTCAAGAATGTGGACTTCTCGATCTCGAAGATCTGGAAGTTGAACGAGCGGGTCAAGCTGCAGTTCCGCGGCGAGTTCTTCAACATTTTCAACCACGCCAACTTCGACAGCTTCACCATGAACACTGACCTCTCCAGCCCGAACAACGTCGGCCTGGTGAACTTCACCCCCGACGTCGCAGCGTCCAACCCGGTAATCGGATCCGGCGGCGCCCGTCACCTCCAGCTGGGAGCAAAGCTGCTCTGGTAGCTTTTGAACCGCCCCCCAAAAAACCCAAAACGGGCCGCCAAAAGACGGCCCGTTTTCAACTCAGAACCGAGTACCGAGTACTCGAGAACCGAGAAGCCATTCCATAAATCATTGTGAAGGGCACCTCTTCAGCCGTACCTCACTCCGCACCGCTTCTCTTGCCACTCCGTTACCAAAGTTCATCCTGCTTTCGAGTTTTCAATTTCAAACCACTTTGGAGTTATGGTGAGATCTACGTGGTGCTTGCACTGGCCGACAGGTACCTTCATCCTTCGGAACACAAAGGCAGAGTGCTATGCACAGCGGAGACGTCCCCACCCTACTCCGGCGCAGTTCGCGAGTGCCGACCTCGGTCCAAATCTTAGTCACCACTTTAGACGGCAAGCATTTTTCCGATGTGTGTGAAACCCTCGTGGTCAACGCACACGGTTGCGCCATCCTGACACGAGTCAAACTAGAGTCCGGCGTTCCTCTCCACTTTCACAGCAAGGACGGCCGCGAGACCACCGCTCGCGTCGTCAGTTGCCAACCGATCGGGACCGATCACCGCCGATGGAGACTGGGCGCAAAGCTCGACCGCCCCGAGAACTTCTGGGGCCTCCGAGACTGTCCGAAAGACTGGGCTCTTTCTCCGCCGGTCGTGCCGCCGCGGCCTCCCCAGATTCTCCGGCCGACCAACGCTCCTGCCCCGCAGCAGCTGCTTGGCCAGGTGAAACAAATCCCAGATTCCGTGCTCGACCGGCTCGCGCACCAACTGGAAGCGCAGGTGAAGCGGATGGTCGCAGACTCAGTCCGCCCGCTCCAGGCTGAGATGGCCGCGCTGAACGAACGCATCGCCCAACGCGAAAGCAACCCCAGCCGCTTTGAAGTCTCGCTTTCCAGCATTCCTCCTCAACTCGAACAACAGATCGAGTTGCGTCTCAGAACAGATCTCGCGCCAAAAGTGCTCGAGGAGGCGCGCGAACAGTCTGCTTTGTTGCTGGCATCCGCCAAGACTATGATTGATCAGCGAGCCAGCGCAGCGCACGAAAACATTCTGCGCTGCGTCGCCGAAGAACTGAAAGTAGTCGAGAAGCGGGCTCAGGAAATTTCCACTTACATTTCCGAAAACACCCAGGAGCATTTACGTCTCGGCCTGGAAGACTTCCGCCAGAAACTATTAGACGGAGGCAACGCCCTCAAACGCCTGAGCGAGGAACTTCTCGAGTTCCTGCAACACAACCTGATTACCGAGCACGATGCGCGCCGCGGAGACCTGGAACAACTCCGAGCCGCGGTCACGGCCGAATCAGCGCGTTTGCAGGAACAGGTCGGATATCTCGACACCCGCATCGCCAGCCTCGACCAATCTGCCCGCGGCCTCGAGTCCGGCCTCGACCAGCGCCTCAGCCGCATTTCCAGCGATACCGTAAGAGATACGCGCAACCAATTCGAGACTGCCGCCAATGAGATTCTCGAGGATCTGACAGCCCGCAGCGTCCGTTTACTGAGCGATCGTCTTGAAGAGACGCGCACCAACATGAAGAACGTTCAGGAAGGACTCGTCGCCTCGGTTTCCGAATCCTTGAAGGGGCAGGCAGCCAATGCTCTGCAGTCTTTCGAGCACTCCACCGATCAACTGGCAAAACTCGCTGTCGAGCGCTGCCGTCTCAAGTTGGAAGAAGGTTTCCAGGCTCTCACCAGAAATCTTAGCGAGCAATTCCGCCTGGAGGGCGGAACCATGGAAGGCGGACAGGACACAACTCGTGACGCCAACTAGCAAAGGGCAAGCAGTCATGGCATCCAAAATCCTCAAGCGACTCCTGGAAACACTGTGCCGTCATGAATTCTCCTGGCCCCATAGTGGTATCAACGGGCAGGACTATCAGGTGTGCATGCATTGTGGCGCCGTCTATGAATATGACTGGGTCACAATGCGCCGTACCCGCCGAACTGGCCCCGCCCAACAGGCTCAAGTAGAACTGAAAGCTGAATGATGGGAATTACACTGACAGAAGGGACGTTCACCGGCGCGTCCACCGTCCAACTTCACAAGCTGATGTTGTTCGATCTTGCCTGCTCCAGAATCTTTTGAAACTCCGCCGTCGCTCCCAGGCCATCGTGCAGCTTGAGATATCCTTGCGCCACCTTCATCGCAGTCTCGCATACTCCTGCTTCGCTTCCAGCAGGATTGGGATATCAGAATCGCCTTCCTTCCAGAGAGTGAGAAAGTCCTTGTAAGCCGCCCTCGCTCTGGCACGGGCAGCATCGGCCTCTGCTCCGTGCGACGCCCCCGCCTGTAAGGTGTGTGCACGTGCTAGCCCCAGACGTGCCAGCGCCCCTGTCCAGCAATTCCAGACCATGCCGCTGTGCTCGAGAATCTTCTGAAACTCAACGGCCGCCGGTGCGCCTTGTCCGGCAGCTAAGTAAGCCTTGCCCCGGATGTAAGCCGGATACAGGCAGGAAAGACTGTTGAGGAAGGAGATTTGGCCAAATTCGAGGGCACCGATGTCCGGCAAGGAAGCGAGGGCAGTGGAGGGATCCTTGCGGTCCAATGCCAGCTGCGCTCGAATCGGCGAGAGCCAAAGCGCGTGCACCTGGGTATCAAGTGGATAGCGTTTTTCCAGTTCCTTTACAAGCGACGCTGTCTGCGGCCTGTCGCCGATCATGGCCAGGGCGAGTGCGGCTTCCAACTGCACACCCTGGCTTTCAGGCGACAATTTCAATCCTTCGGAGGCGAGTCGTCTCGCTTCATTGCGATTGCCGAAGGCTGCTTCGCGAAGGGCGGCGTTCTCCTGCCCAATGGCGCCATCCTCTTTGCTGCCGGCGCCGATGGCAGATGCCACTGACTGGCGCGTCAGTTCGCGCGCCCTGCTCAGATGGCCCGCATATGCTTCCGTGTCCGAAGCGAACGCGAGGCCGTTGTATTCAACCTCTGGATGGCGCGAAAACCATTGTTGTTGCTCAGTCATGCCTTGCGCATCTGGCTTGAGAAAAGCCAAGGCGTAAAGTTGAAGATGCGATACGTAGTCGTCAAGGGTTCGGGCTGGCGCGCCGCGGAGGACTTGTTGCGTTTCTTCGAAGCGCTGCAAGGCCAGAAGCGCGTTCGCAAGATTCGTAGAATTGTCATCTTTCGAGAGTCGCATTCCTTCGCGAATTTCATCGCCAGCCTGAGCGTAAAGACCTTGCGACATGTACACGGTACCCACCTCGACATGGGCCCAGCCAAGCCGGGGATAATTCGCGATCACATTCTGGAACCCCTGTGCGGCCTTGTTGAGTTCCCCGGTGACATTTTCATAGTAGATGCCTGTGATCCCCATCGTATCCGAGGGACTGGCATGCTCCCGAAGCTGAAACGCTTTGGTGTAACACTCGATCGCCCGAGCGCTTTCTCCGAGCGCGGAATAGTCGTTCGCCAGGTTCCAGTACGCCACTGCAAAGTTCGGATCGAGTTCGATTGCACGTAGAAGGTATGATTGAGCTGCAGCAGCGCCCTTCTGGCGGAGTGTCGCTCGTCCAATGCTGAATGCCTCCAGTGCGTGCAGTGATGTGGTGGCGGTATCTTCCAGCGGCAGGTCAAGCTTCGGCATCGATGCCAGCTTTTCGCCAATCTCGGTGCCCAGTTTCGTGGCGGCAACCTTGAGCGCACTCAAGACGTTTTCCTTCGAAGTCGCGGTAACCTGCTCTTCCGCCAACACGTCTCCACGACGGCAGTTCATCGCCTTCAATCCAACAATATATTGGCTGCCAAGAGCAGCAACCGATCCGGCGACGTACGATCGGATGTTGGCCCGCTGACAAACCTCGCGCGCGACTTCCGGCGCCAGAGCCGTGTCGAGCGGTCGTTCCATGTTCTGCAACATTGCTGCGACCCGGTCGTCGGAAATCACCTGCACCACCGACGACTGATTCAGTGTCGTGCTCAGAGCCTGTTTGAGCGTCGAATCGAAGATCTTGTCTCCCGTGCCGTTCGCAAAATCCGAGAGAACCACAGCATCTTTTTCCGCAGGGACCGGTTTTTGTCGTGCACGGTAATAGAGACCTGCCGCAACCAAGGTGGCTGTCAGGATGCCAGCCACGCTCAGGGTCCATAGGGATCGCCATTTCGCCTTGCGAGATTCCGTTTGCCGACTTAGCTCTTCCAGGTCCGCGATCAAATCGGCGGCCGACTGATAGCGCTTCTGGCGATCTTTGATTAGTGCCTCGCTGACAATCCGTTCGAGTTCTGCGGGAAGTCGCGGATTGAGATTCCGGATGGGCAGCGGCTCGGTGAAAAGAATCGCTTCCCGAACCTCCTCGAACGTGTCTCCGGCGAAGGCGCGTTGGCCGCTGGCCATCTCGTAGAGAACCAATCCGAAGGAGAAGATGTCAGTTCGCGAGTCGATGGTTTCTCCCAGGACCTGCTCCGGCGACATGTAGGCGGCGGTTCCTATAGCGATGCCGGTTCGGGTCAGGTGAACACTGTGACCCGTGGGATTCGGTCCAGTGGAGGTTGCCGATGGGATGTCTGAGGAAAGCCTGGGCGGAGGCTGGTCGGTAAGCACTTTGGCCAAGCCGAAATCCAGGATCTTTACGTCTCCTCGCACTGTGACAAAAATGTTCGCGGGTTTGATGTCGCGATGGATAATCCCTTTCTCGTGCGCCGCCTGTAATCCCTTGGCGATCTGAATCGCCACAGCGAGGCTCTGCTGCAGATGGGAAGTCTGGTCCACGGTCCGGGCTTCAATCCATCCGCGCAAGGTCTGCCCATCCAGCAGTTGCATGACAATGAAAGGGTGCCCTTCATGTTCTCCAAACTCGTGGATCGAGCAGATGTTGGGATGATCAAGGGCGGAGGCAGCTCGCGCCTCGCGCTGCAGACGCTCAAAGGCATTTCGATCTGACGAGAACTCAGCGGGCAGGAACTTCATCGCCACCGGACGGCCCAAGGCAACGTCTTCAGCGCGGTAAACCACTCCCATGCCGCCACGGCCAATCTCCGCCTCCAAACGATAGTGATCAATGAGTTCGGAGACGCACGGCAGAGAATCATCGGAAACGGGGAAATGGAGTATGTCGGCTGCTGGAGACGCCAGAAATTGGCTGCCCGCCTCTTCGTGCGAGGCGATGAGCGACTCCACCTCGCAGCGGAGTACGATGTCGCTGCCACAAGCCGAGTCCAGGTACGCTCGCCGCTGCTCGGGAGGCATGTGCAACACCTCTTCGAGGACTTGCTTGCTTCGCTCCCAGCGAACTGTATTCATGCACCCTTTCTGGACATCTCGCGATGCAGCCATGCCCGGGCTGCCGTCCAGTCACGCTGCACCGTTGCCGAGCCAACTTCCAGCGCTTTGGAAATCTCCTCCAACGACAAGCCGGCAAAGAAACGTAACTCCACGATCCGGCTCTGGCGCTTGTCGATTCGCGCCAGCGCCTGCAGGGCATCGTCCAGAGCCACGACGTCTACTTCTGTCTGTCGAGGCGTCACCCCGGCATCCTCCAAAGATAGTGTGCAAACACTGCCTCCGCGTTTCGTAGCTTTGTGGCGTCGCGCGTAATCAACCAGAATCTGGCGCATGAGCTGGGCTGCGATCGCGAAGAAGTGAGTCCGGCTTTCCCACTGCGGAGGATTCATGCCGACCAGGCGAAGGTAAGCCTCATGGACCAGGGCGGCGCTTTGCAGTGTGTGATCGGGGCGCTCACTCCGCAATTGGAAGTGGGCCAGGCGGCGCAACTCCTTATAAACAAGGGGAAGCAAAGCGTCGAGAGCCTTGCTGTCACCTTCCCGCCACACTTGCAAGAGCTGCGTGACCTCGCTGGGGGTCTCCCGCTCCACGAATTCCTCCCCCGTTCGACTTCAGGGTGGACAGCGTAGTGTTCCCGGACGCGGAAGTCAAACTCCAATTCTCCCGCTAAACCAAGGGCTTACAGGCATTCCTCGCGCCGAAAATTGTTTTTTGAAGTTCGGGTGATCAAATCCGCCGCCACTTTGCGCTGTTAGCAGACAAGGAAGAACTCAGAAACCCCGTCTGGGGAGACTCCAAATCAAAAGACTTTCAGGAGGATGTATGAACCGAATTCACATGTGGGCGTGCGCGGCGATGTTGCTGGCCTGCGCCGCATCCGTATTTGCGCAAGATCAGGCCAACGAAATCAGGTGCAGCGGCACAACGGCCTGTAAGAGCAGCTTTATTCCCAAGTACGCGAGCAATGGGGGCAGTGCCACGGTAAACGACTCGATCATGAGTCAAAGCGGCACAACCATCAAGGTAGCCGGCAGCGAGACTGTCTCGGGCGGCCTGGCCGCAGGTGGAACGATCAGCGCCGGCAGTTTCAGCGGGAACGGTTCGGGGCTTACGAGCGTGAACGCCGCAACGCTGAATGGGCTGAGTTCAGGCGCATTCCCCCAACTCAGCACAAACAACACCTTCGCCGGAAATAACAGTTTCAACGGCAGCATCGGCGTGAGCGGCAACCTCACCGTGGATGGCAGCGGCGGTGCTTTCGTAGCCAGCGCACTTACCGTCGGCGGCAACTTCACCGCAAGCGGCACCACCAACTTCTTCAGTAACCCGCTCCGCTTCACTGATGACGGCGTGTCTGGAGATCTTCAGCAACCTCTGCTGGTCAACGCGGTCGACTGCTGCAGCTTCGGCGATCGCATGATCTGGGCGCACAGTCCTGGTTTCGGGCTCTGGGGGATCTACTATGACGACAGCGGAGCTCAGGGGCCCGCAGACACGATGTACTGGCAGGAGACTACTGGGGTCACGGAGATGTCGCTGGATTTCATCAACGGCGACCTCAGCGTCGCCGGTGCCATCACGGCAGGAGTGAAAGACTTCAAGATCGATCACCCTCTGGACCCAACCAATAAGTACCTCTACCACAGTTCGATCGAGTCGTCAGAAATGGTCAACATCTATTCCGGCAACGCGAGCCTCGACGCCGCTGGCGAAGCGCTGGTCTCGCTTCCCGAATGGTTTGAGGCCGTTAACGATGATTTCCGGTATCAACTGACAGCGATCGGCGGCGCCGCGCCAAACCTGCACGTGGCCCAGGAAATCTCAGAACACCAGTTCCGCATCGCGGGTGGCAGTCCGGGATTGAAGATATCCTGGCAGGTAACCGGCGTGCGGCATGATGGTTACGCGAAGGCGCACCCATTGGTGGTCGAGGTTGACAAGCCCGAGAAAGACCGCGGCCACTATCTGCATCCGGAGGCGTTTGGACAGCCCCGGCTCACACAGGAAGAACTCCGGCAAGGGAAATCCCTGAAATAGCGGATCGACAGAAACTATAAAACGGGCCGCCTTCCCGGCGGCCCGGTTCTCTAAGCCGACCAATCAGCTTCAGCGCACTGAACATCTGGGCCCAATCGTCCATCTATTTCTTCGAAGTGAGCGAAGTACCTCGCACTGCGCTCAGCACCCTTTACTTTCAATAACTTACCTCCGTATAATCCTCCAAATAACCGCTAAACCCCGATTTTGCACCGTTCGTTGGGATATGGATGCGCCTGTCATTGCCCATTCAATAGGATAGCTACAGCCAATTTCCCAGGGGTAAGTGTAAGTAGGACCGGTCTTACAACCGGCGCCCGGGAGTCGCAGTTTTTGGGTGAGATTCTCCAGGTTCATCCAAAGCGAAGGCGAACAGAGTGAAGCAGTCAAAGGGATAGCACTAGTCGTTGCAGCGAGTCACCTATCCCGATGAAAAAGCGCGAGACTCGAAGTTCACAACTCGATGCTCGTAGCTCAAAGGAGCTAAAAGCTAACATGCACAAGCCGATCAAGTACGTGGAAAAGGCAATGGTGACCGCCGCTAAGGGCGCATGGGCTGTTTTCGATCGTGTCAACCGAGTCAGTCCCAACCCTTCCCCGACCCCCAAGTGGTCTGACAAGCCTCTCCTCAAGTCGTACGAGAAATCCAAGCCACCTCTCGGCTGGCCACGCAGCACCGACTCGCTCTGTCCGAAATGTGTCCCGGAAATTCGCCAGCAGATTCTTGACGGCCACCTGCCCCACGAAGTGCTCATGAATGAAAAGGTCGGCGAGATCAAGGCCACCATCATCGAGCGCGACGGCAAGATCCTCATGGTGAAGGATTGCCCCAAACACGGCCACTTCGAAGACCTGATGTCGATTGACACCGACTTCTCGAAGCATCTTGAAGACGTCTTCCCTGGTCGCGACATCGTCGCCCACAACGACGAGAAGTTGCATCATCACGGATCGTCGACCGTTAAATACGGCCGCGGCTCCGTGCTCACCATCGACCTTACCAACCGCTGCAACATGATGTGCGATCCCTGCTTCATGGACGCCAACCAGGTCGGCTTCGTCCACGAACTCACGTGGGAAGAAATCAAGACCATGCTCGACAACGCCATCACCATCAAGCCGCGCCGCCAGATGAGCGTGCAGTTTTCCGGTGGTGAGCCAACGTTGTCGCCCTACTTCCTCGATGCCGTCCGCTACGCCCGCAAAGTCGGATACAACTCCGTGCAGGCTGCCACGAACGGAATCGAGTTCGCAAAGAGCCTCGAATTCGCGCAGCAGGCAGTCGAGGCGGGAATGCGCTATGCGTACCTGCAGTTCGACGGAATCGGCAACGCCGCCAACGCCCACCGCATGGTCGGCAACCTGTTCGATGTGAAACTGAAAGCCATCGAGAACCTCCACAAAGCCGGATGCGAAATCGTCCCGGTAATCACGATCGTCAACGGCATCAACAACGAACAAGTAGGCCGAATCATCAAGTTCGCGCTCGACAATCCGAAAACAATCAGTTTCCTGAGCTTCCAGCCAGTAAGCTTCACCGGCCGCGACGAAGCCGTGACCGACGAACGCCGCCAAGCCCAGCGCTACACGCTCTCTCACTTAGCCCATGACGTGAAGAACCAAACCGGCCTCGGCGAGCCGGCCAGAGACTGGTTCCCAATTTCATTCATGGGAACATTCAGCGATTGGGCCGACCTCATGCACTCCCAGGACGCCAACAACGACTGGGGCCAACTCTCCTGCGGTTGTCATCCGAACTGTGGGACTGGCATGGCTGTGATGATTGATAAAGAGACCAAGGAAGCGGTGCCGGTCACGGCGTTCCTGCATGGTGATCAACTGGCTAAGGACATCGCCAAGGTCAACGATGCGGCGCGCGGAAAGTTCTGGACTGGGGTGGGAATGGCGCTGTGCCTGATGAAGAACTACGATCCGTACCAGTCGCCGACGCACTTCAAACTGATGGATCTACTGAAGAAGTTTGACAAGAACTATCACGTTACCGGCAAGGACTACGGTAAGGTTGGTCCGGACCGCACCATCGACGACGTGATGAAACGACGCACGAACGACCGTTGGAACTTCCTGTTCATTGCAGGGATGTGGTTCCAGGATCTGTTCAACTACGACTTCCGGCGGACGGAGCAGTGCATCATTCCGTACGCGACGCAGGAAGGCGAGATTTCGTTCTGCGCGTACAACACGGGCGTGGGATGGCGGAACATCATCGAGAAGATGCATATGACCGCAACGCTCACCAAGTGGTACGAAGAGCACGGGCGGCATGAGATCTTTGCTGGCGGCAAGAAAGTGAAGATGGAAGAGCAGCACGTCGACTATCTGAAGCTGCGCGAAGAGATCGTGACGAACGAACAGCAGCGGGATCTCGACAAGCTGGGCATAGCGAAGAATGCGCGCGAGGAGAAAGTGCGGGCGCGGGATGCGAAGCAGAAGCATGACGCCGAGGCTCGCGGGCCGCAGAAAAACGACGAAGCTTATAACGCCCGAATGGCCTCCCTGTATCGCGAGGTCGTGCTGAAGGAGAAGCCGGTGCAGTCGCAGGATGGCTTCATTCCGCTGGGTGCGTTGACCAAGCCGAACGGCAACGGGCACTCGGCTCCGAAGCCGGAGGTTGGGGAGCCGGTCGCGGGAGACTAAGACCAGTTCTGATTTTCAGTTCACAGGTTTGGACGGGCCGCCTTTTCGGCGGCCCTTTTTAATTGGTGTGCCGCTTTCACGTTTGGTCCGGCGCGTTGTCTTGAGATTTCTTTTCGCTTCACGGCATTTGAGCCTCCTTGGCGGCCAGTTGGGCGTGGGTGGCTTTCCTGAGAAGCGCGGGCAGGAGTGTCCGTGCCACATGGAAAAGAAAAACGCGGGCAGGGTGCCCGCGTCTGCTGAGGAGAGGCGCGGGAGTGCAGAGCCCGCGTCCTGATTGAACTAGGAGCCTTGTTTTTCGAAGACGATTCCGGCTTTTTTGGCGTTGAGTTTTTCTTTGCGGAAGGCGCGGGCGACGTCGCCGAGGGGAATCGGTTGGGAGACCGGGCCGAACTCCCAGAGCGGGCGTTCGCCTTGGGCGTAGGTGTAGGCGTTGGGCCCGGCGCCGACCAGAGGCTGTTCGGCGGCCAGGCTATGCTGGGTGGCGTGCTCGGGGTGCTCGGACATCTGGATGGGTTGTACCTGGGCGGGGATGGATCCAGCGATCTGTCCGAACGCGGTGGCAGCGCAGAAAAGGAAGAGAGCGACGAAGGTGGTTTTCATGACGAAGGGTCCTGTATTCGCAGTGTGACGGTGCAAGCTTGGGGCCATGGGGAGGGCTTGTATTTCTCGCGTTTTGAGGTGGTTACTTTCGTGTTTGCGCAAGGGTTTGCAGATGGGGAAGGCGGGGAATTTTCCCTTGGACAAGATCGGTCGCGGCAGCGCTGACAGCACACAGTTGCGAGCAACGCGGCTTTCGGCGGCAGAAAAGTTCTTAAACCGCCGAGTGTGCCGGGAACTGCCGCAGAGATCACGGAGACGGCACGCCTGAATCGGGATCATTTTCGAGGAAGAGCACGGAGTAGAATTCTCTCGGCACGGAGGTCGGGTTGGATGATTGGGTATCGTCTTCATCTCTGTCGGTCTCTTTGGCGTGGGATTGGCTGCTTTGCGGTCGCTGTCATTTTGTCGATCGGCACGTGGGCGCAGACCGATTGTTCAGAGGGCAACAGCGAGTTGAAGACGGATCCGCCGAAGGGCGCGACGGTGGCGGAATTGATTGGCAAGATTACGGCGAATGAGACCCGCGTGCGCGATGCGCGGGCGCACTATACCTACACCCAGGACACGATGGTGCAGACCTTGAGCGGGACCAGCGTGGATGGGCAGTTTCATGAAGTCACGACGGTGTCATACGATAGCAAGGGGAAGCGGATGGAGAACGTGACCTTTTCGGAGGTGCCGACGCTGCGGGGGATTCAGATTTCGGCGGAGGATATGCAGGATATCCGCGAGTTCATGCCGTGGTTGATGACCAGCGATGTGGCGCCAGCGTACAACATTACTTATGCGGGGCAGCAGCACGTGGATGACCTGGATACGTACGTGTTCCACGTCGAGCCGAAGACCGAAGAGAAGAACAAACGATATTTCCAGGGACGGGTTTGGGTGGACAGCCAGGACCTGGTGGTGGTGAAGCTGTGCGGGAAGAGCATGCCGGAGATCATCCCGAAGAAGAAGAAGGATCCGCAGGACTTACGGCCAACGTTTGTGACGTGGCGGCAGTTGGTGGATGGGAACTGGTTTCCGGCGTATTCGCGCATCGACGATACGCTGCATTTCCGGGCGGAATCGGTACATGTCCGGGAGGTCGTAAAGTTCACGGGATACCGGCGGGGCGAGGGCGGGAAACCGTGATGTTACCGGGGTGAATCAGCAGGGACTTGAAGAATGGGTTCAGGTGTGCTGTACTGTCGGCCATGGCCGAGGAAAAACAGAAGAACCGCAGTAAGGACATTATTCTGTGGATTATCACGGTCGCGTTAGTGGCGTTGGCGATCTTCTGGTACAAGAAGTAGCTGCGGGCATGAACCGCATGAGCGCGGACGCGTCGCTCGAGTGAGCGATGCGCCGCCTATTGGCGCGCATTTCCATCCTTAAATAGAATGTCCCAGTTGCCGCTACAGGAGCGGGAAATGGGACCTCGCCTTGAATACACAAGAGGCCCAAAACCATCTGCTGTTGACTGCGCGTGTGCATTTCTGGAGAATTGGCGAGCCTTTCTGCCCGGGCGTTAGAAGATCAAGTCAAGCAATCCCTGCAGCAAAATTCCGGTACGACCTTTTGGCATTTTAAGGAGAAATTCTCTACCCATGATAAAGAGACTGACTGCGTTCAGCCTGCAGGCCGCGCTTGCGGTGGCAGGCTGCGTATCCGGGGTTGCAATGGCCCAGGAGCAAGAGGAAGATACTTTGCCGGCCCATCCGATGTATGCCCACATGAAGCCGAATCTTCGCGGGGATGCGGCGACGGCGGCGACGGTGACACCGCTAAACACCTTCAACGGAACATTCGTCTACAACGGGACGACATACAGCTACAACATGGTTGGAGCAGCGCCTTCGACGGGGGAGTCGACCACAATTCCGGCATTCATCATTCCGGTAAAGATGGTGTACAAGACGAGTTCGGGAACTACGACGTTCGATCCGGCGACGCACACACTGACCAATGGGCAGACGGTGGAAGAGAACATGATTGCGTCACCGATCTTCCAGAGCGGGATTGATTTTAAGAGCGGCGGAGTCGACATGGGCAACACGCAATACATCGACGCGTTTCAGCGCGGCAACTTCTGGGGGACGGTGAAGTCGCATACGGGATATCACCTGCTGTTGGGTACGCCAAAGGTAATGCCGGAACTGACACTGAATGTGGGATCGTCGCACGGGAAACTGGCGACGGAATTTGGGGTACAGGTGGGGCTGGCAGACATTTTCTGGTTTGACGCGCAATTGCAGAATTACATCAGCGCGCATAGTGCGATCGTACCGAATTCACTGCCGATTTTCGTGACCCACGATGTTTACCTGACGATCCTGGGAGGGTGCTGCGTGGGTGGGTATCACAACTCGATGGGAAGCACGTCGGCACCGCAGGCATATGCGCATGCGACGTATGTCGACAAGGTCGGAGCATTTGCGCAGGATGTTTCGGCGCTATCGCATGAAGTGGCGGAGTGGGCTGACGATCCGCAGGTGGTGAATGTCAGTGGGAATCCGGTGGCTTGCGGCGTTCTTGAGGTGGGCGATCCGGAGGAAGGATTCAACAACTACGGAGCGTTTCCCTATACGCTCAACGGATTCACCTACAATCTCCAGGACCTGGTTTACCTGCCGTACTTCGGAGCGCCGAGGAGCACTAGTGTCAGCGGAGCGTTTACGTTTCATTGGAATCCGTTTGACTTGACCGTGTGCTCGAACGGGGGCTAAGCCCGGGGGCTCGGCAACGATTCTTGGAAAGGGATATCGCTTTCATTAGAAGCGTTCATTACAACGACGAGCGCATAAACACTGGCGATACCGCGGGCGAAGGTGCGAGTTCGATTTACAAAATCAGAACAAAACGATTTTTTGTGTGATTGTTGGTTGATTTATCCCTGAAGTCTCGTATACAAGTCGATGGGACCGGGTACGGACAAGGGTTCGCCCGGCATCGGGTTGTGGGGACCGTTCCGGACCGGGTTTTCAAAGCCACGTCGTGCAAGAAAAATCCAAGGAGAACTGACAGTATGAACAAACGCAGTCTATCGTTACGGCTGTTTCTTGCCTCTTTGCTGCTGGCAGCATTGGTCGGCAGTGTGCTTGCTCAGGACTCTGATCTGGTGGCGGAGCCGCACGCCAGGTACGCAGTCATGCCACCGCATTTGCGGATTGACGTGCCGCGTCCAGCGGCCTCGTTGCAGAGCTGGAATGGCTCATTCATTTATGGCAGTACGAACTACACCTACAACATGGTCGGAGCAGCGCCTTCGAGCAACTCGACGGCGACGATCACGACCTACATTGTTCCGGTGAAGATTGTGATCACAAACCGCAACGGATCGAAGTCGACCTACGATCCGGCCCATGTGCTCTCGAACGGGAATTCAGTGACAACGAATACGCTGACGTCGCCAATTTTCGATTCGACGACCACCTACGTGCAAGGCGGGGTGAATGTGGGGACCACGCAATACATCGACGCCTTCCAGCGGGCGAATTTCTGGGGGACCGTGAAGTCGAACCCCAATTCGCACCTGCTGCTGAGTCCAACCGTTTTGGCGGAGCAGACGTTCAGCCCGTCGCGGACCTATGGGAAGACCGGATCGGTTTTCGGTTTCACTGCCGCGCTGGTGGACATCAACTGGTTTGACTCACAATTGCCGAACCTGATCGCGAAACTGGGGATTCAGCCGAACCAATTCGTGATCTTCCTGACCTACGACACGTATCTGACGCAGGGCGGAAGCTGCTGTATTGGCGGGTATCACAGCTCGGAAGGCAGCGTGAGCAACCCGCAGTCGTACGCGGAAGCGACCTACGTGGATCACGTGGGCGTATTCTCGCAGGACGTTTCGGCTTTGTCGCACGAAGTCGGTGAGTGGGCGGATGATCCTCTGACTGTGAACTACAACGGAAATAACACTCCGTGCGGCATTCTCGAAGTCGGAGATCCGCTGGAGGGAAATGCAAATTATGGAGGGTATCCGTATACGCTGCACGGGTTCAAGTACAACCTGCAGGACCTGGTGACGCTGCCCTACTTCGGGGCACCGACCAGTACGTCGGTGAACGGGTGGTTGAGCTTCCAGGGTGAGTCGCTGGGCGTCTGCTCGAACGGTTCGTAGAGCAAAGGTTCGTGTTTCGTGACGCGGGCCCGCCCCGATGGGGCGGGCTTTTTGTTTGAAGAACTGAGAGTCGCGACTGTTTTGCGAGATCCTGCGGCTTGTTCTTGCAGGGGCCGAAGCCCGGTTACTTGGGGCCTGTCTGGGTGCAGCTCGAAGTGGCGCGCTTTCAAAACAGCTTGTCAAGCCGGGAGCCACTAAAGCGATTTACGAAAATGGAACGGAAGTGCAATTTTTTGAGAAGCGGTGTAACGAAAGGTTATAAATGTAAGGTAGATGGATTCCTGAAGACGAGCTTCCTCCCCCATCGCCGCGCCCGCTCCGCAAGGAGCGGGCGTTTCAGTTCTCAGTTGGTTGAATGACCGATATCGGGTTGCTTGGCATTTTAGGTGCATTGCATGCGAATGCCGAGGCGCAGACATCCTAACTCTCCAAGGTGATGGTGGCGTCGAAGAGCGCAATCTCGTCGGGCGTTGGCGCTTGAAATATATCCGCCCATTGCACGAGTTGATGACGGGTGATAGGCGGATTTTCCATGCCACGGCTCTGAATACGATCGAGGAGCACGTCCACGGTGGCGGGGAGATAGTGCAACTCGACGGAAGCACCAAGCTCTCTCGCTCGCAGGCGCAATGCGTCTCGCTCAGATCGGCCCCATGTGCCCCATTCGATGATGACTGTGAGTCCACGAGTCAGTAACTGCTGACCGAACAGCCACTGCATTGTTTCAATCTTCGCGCGCCGTGCTTCATCCCAGAGATCAAGGGAGAGGGCATCGATCCATTCATCGGGGCAAAAGCGGATGGCCCGGAGTTTGTTTTCAAGCTGCCTCGCATAGGTGGTCTTGCCCGAACCCGGCAGGCCGCAGACGATGATGAGTTTGCCTCCCGTCCTTGGGTTTCCCATAGACCATCCCGGCTACTTCTCTAACTGACTGTCCGCGGCGCCTTCAGCGCTGTGGAGACACTGGAGCGTTCGCGCCACTCAGGTCCCCGTGCATCTCAGGGTGAGGCCCTTGCTCGTACACATCAAGCTTTTTCTTCTGCGCATCATTGAGGATTTCGCGGATGCGTTTATCAGCAGCATAGCGGTGAGGCCTCACTCTGGCCAGACCCTCCTCGTGCGACAAGGTCTTGTCCTGCATGATTTTTATTGTGGCATCGTACAAATCCTTCAGGATGGATTTGATTTTGCCCTGTTGATCGCCGGTGAGATCAAGCTTTCCGGTCAGAATCTTCAATTGTGCTTCCGGGGTCGGGATCGCCGGCTGTCCCGTTGAGGCGGCCTGGGTGGAATCAGCAGAAGTGGTGGTACCCTGTTGCGCGACTGCAATAGAAGTAAGGATCAGTATCGTCCCGATTGCGACTAGACGGATGCGATTCATTTGGCGCTCTCCTTTTGCCACGATTCAAAGGCAATGTAACGGTCAAAATGCGATGGCGTAAAGAGGATGCTGGAGTTGCTGAACAAAGAGGTAGCCTATGTCCAGAAATGAGCGCCCGAAGGCGCGGCAACAAGCCGGGACGGAAAAACCAAGGCGAAAGCAGGCGCGAAAATCCGATCAACGAATCCGGCGCACGCACGAGCGGCTAGGGAAAGCCTTGGTGGAGTTGATGCAAGAAAAACCGATCGATGTGGTCACGGTGCAGGAGGTGCTGGATCGCGCGCAGGTCGGCCGTTCTACGTTTTATCTTCACTTCCGCGACAAGGATGACCTGCTCCTCACTCAGCTGGAGACGTTCCTGGAAACCATGAGTACAGCGCTCAGTGTGAGGAATGAAAAGTCGTTTCGAGTTGTGCCCGTGGCCGAGATGTTCGCGCACATTGGAAGTCAACAGAAGATGTATCGTGCGCTGGCCGATGCGGGACGTCTGAATGATTTCTTCGATCTGGCTCAAGGATACTTTGGGCGCGGGATTGCGCGGCGGCTCACCGAATCCGGGAGACTGGCGAAGGTTCCGCAGCGTGAGTTGGACGCCCGCGCCTCGGCATTGGCTGGAAGCCTGCTGTCGCTTCTGCGTTGGTGGCTCGATCGCGGCGCAAAAGAATCACCAGCGGCAATGGACGAACTGTTCCACCGGATTGTGTGGAAGGGTGCGCAATAGGCTGAGTCCCCCGCGCCTCTCTATCGATTTTTTCTTTCATCGGGTAAGATACTTCGGCTGTCAACGCGGCGCTGAGCCGATAATCCCACAATTCCATGAATCGCGAATATCACAAGGGCTGGAGCAACGAGCTGCATCGGGATATGGAGGCGCTGGTGTTTGGGCATGCGGGGACGCCGGTGCTGGTGTTTCCCACCTCCATGGGGAAGTTTTTCGAGTATGAAGACCGGGGGATGATCGGGGTGCTGGCGCCGAAGATTGACCGCGGCGAACTGCAGGTGTTTTGCCCGGACGCGGTGGACACCGAGAGTTGGTACAACAAGAACGTGCATCCGCGGGTGCGAGTGATGCGGCATCTGCAGTACGAGCGCTACATCCTGCATGAGTTTCTGCCGTTTATCCGATGGAAGAATCCGAACGGGCAGCTGGGGGTAACCGGGTGCAGCTTCGGCGGGTATCAATGCCTGAATTTTGCGATGAAGCATCCGGATGTGGTGACCCATTGTGTGAGCATGAGCGGAGCGTTTGATATTCATCAGTTTCTGGATGGGTATTACGACGACGACTGCTATTTCAACAATCCTCCGGATTACTTGCAGAACATGTCAGATGACTGGTTCTTGAGCAGGTACCGGAAGATGAAGATTGTGCTGGGGTCGGCGGACTGGGACATGTGCCTGGATGCGAACGTGAAGATGTCGGCGATTTTGAATGGGAAGGCGATTCCGCACTGGCTGGATGTTTGGAATGACAATTCGAAGCATGACTGGCCGCTCTGGGTAAGGATGGCGGGGAAGTATTTCTAGCAACGGAGAACGGAATGAGCAAGCAAGTGCTGCTGAACGTGAGCTTGACGATTCGCGAGGGGAAACTGGAAGAGTTTCAGGCCATCGCGCGAGAGATGGTCGAAGCTACTCGTGGAGAACCGGGCGCCCTCGGGTACGAATGGTATCTGAGTGGCGACGGCAAGCGGTGCCGACTGGTCGAGACCTATGTGGACGCGGACGGGTTGCTAGCGCACTTTGCAGGGCCGGCGGTGCAGCAGGGTGTGCCGAAGATGTTGACGGCGGCAGACGTGAGTGGGTTTGAGGTGTATGGGGAGCCGGGGCCGAAGGCGAGAGAAGTG
>Ga0209698_10001045_pt1 | contig 31943 bp, 32 predicted proteins | sample LitLauG_LLR_2012_FD_187203 | JGI IMG/M metagenome (GOLD analysis project Ga0209698, IMG submission 187203) | Freshwater sediment microbial communities from Pennsylvania, USA - Little Laurel Run_MetaG_LLR_2012 (SPAdes) (version 2) | ecosystem: Environmental > Aquatic > Freshwater > Creek >... | reverse complement strand
CTCCCCCTGCCCTACGAATTCCAGTTGCTCTCGGCCCTGTCCGCGCCGTTTTATGGGATCGGCAGCGTGACCAATCCGCCGGCCGGGAGTTTCCCGTCCGGCGCGGCGCAGGTCCTCGGGCCGTCCTCGGCGGTCGAGGCTTATGTCGAGCCGCATCCGCATCGCGATTACGTCATGCAGTGGACCTTCAACGTGCAGCGCAACCTCACGCGCGATCTGACGCTGACCGTAGCCTACGCAGGTTCGGGCGGCGTGCATCAGCCGTTCCGCACGGACGACGTGAACGTGGTGCTGCCGCAGAAGACGCCGGCCGGCTATCTCTGGCCGTCTCCCGCGGGCAGCGGGACCGTCATCAACCCCCACGCCGGACAGATCCGCGGTCTGTTTTGGGACGAGAATTCCTCTTGCAACGCGCTCGAAATTCGCGCGGCGCAGCGATTCCACCATGGCTTCCAGGTGCAGGGCTCCTTTACCTGGAGCAAGAGTATCGATACCGGCTCGTCGACGCTGGTCGGCAATGCATTCTCCAATTCGATCGCTGGCCTGCCGTGGTACGACCTGAGAGTCGGCCGCGGCGTTTCGGACTTCAATGTTCCGCGCTCCGCGGTGATCAACGGAATCTGGGAGATGCCATTCGCCAAATCGTCGCGCGGAATCGCGCACGCAATCCTCGGCGGATGGCAGCTCGGCGTAATTTTCAAGGCGACGGACGGCATCCCGTTCTCGCCGCAGATCGCCGGCGATCCGCTCGGTCAGAAGAGCACCGCTACCATCGATTTCCCCAACCGGCTCGACCCGCCCGGATGCGGCTCGGCGGTCAATCCCGGAAATCCGGCCCATTACATCCAGACGCAGTGCTTCGCGTTCCCCGCGCCAGCAACGCTCCTGGGCAACTCTGGGCGCAATATTCTAAGCGGACCGGGGCTGGTGAATGCGGACCTCTCACTGGTGAAGAACGTACCGGTCCGCCGCGTGTCGGAACAATTCCGCGCGCAGTGGAGAGCCGAATTCTTCAACGCGCTCAATCGGTCCAATTTTCTTCCCCCGCTCAACAACCTGAAGCTGTTCGACGCCGCGGGCCGTCCCGTGGCCAGCGCCGGGCTTCTCGACACGACTGCAACTCCGTCGCGCCAGATCCAGTTCGCGCTGAAGTTAATCTGGTGACCGGCATGTCCCGAACCGCGCGGCGCCGAATTCACGCAGGTCTCGCCGGCCTGGCGCTGCTCCTCGCATCCCCGTCGATGTTCGGGCGCGATTCAGCGTACAGCCGGCGCATCCATCTGCCCATCGCGGAAGGCACCGATCTTGCATTTGTGCGCGTGCCGCTCGACAACGGATCCACCCATGCCACCGTCTGGCAGATCGCTAAGGACCGGCTGGGATTCCTTTGGTTCAGCACCAGCGATGGCTTAAAGCGCTTTGACGGCTATCGCTTCCGCGACGTCCGGCCGGAAGCCGGGAACCCGTATAGCCTGAGCGGCCGCGAGGTGAAGCCTCTGTTCAACGATCGATCCGGCAAGCTGTGGGTGGCCTCCGATTTGAGCGTTGCGCGCTACGACCCGAAGACCGAGACTTTCACGCATTTTTCGTCAGACCCGTTGGTCAAGGGCCCGATCCACGACGTCTATCAGGACCGGGAGGGCATGATCTGGCTCACCACCCCGATAGGCCTGGTGCGGATCGATCCGGCGACCGGAAAAGCCACGCGCCAGGGCAATCTATCGACCAACGTTCTGCGATCGACGCTCGAAGACAAGGATGGGACCTTCTGGGTCTCGGGCAGGGAGAGCATTGAAGTCTACGACCGCCGGACCGGCAAAGTCACCCAGCACATCCCACTCCGCGATAACGATGAGACCGGCAGATTCACCAACATCAGCGTGAGTCTGCTCGAGGACCATGCGGGCGTCCTGTGGGTCGCCTCCGAGCGCGATGGCCTCGCCATGGTCGATCGGCGCAGCAACCGGCTTACCTACTTCGCTCTTTCGCCCGACGATCCAAACCTGGAACCCGGCGCACGCGCCATCCTCGAAGACAAGCAAGGCGTGCTTTGGGTCGGAACCAAGAATGGACTCTACCGCCTTGACCGCGATCGCACCCGATTCGTCCGCTACCGGCACGACTACGACGACCCGGACAGCCTGAGCTCCGACTACGTATCGGCGCTGTTCGAGGATGACGAAGGCGGCATGTGGGCGGGCGCCGACCGCGGAGGGATCGTCCGGTTCTCCACGCACCCGGTGTTTCGCCGTGAACGCGCGCAGCACGGGGACAAACACGATGACAGAGCCGACTATGTGGCCTCCGCCTATCAGGACAGGCAGGGAAACATCTGGACTGGCGGCAAAGGCATCCTGAATCGGATCGACAACCAGACGGGCCGCAGGACCTCCTACACCCTCGGAGGCCCTCGGGGCGGGTTTGCCAACGCCGATGTTCTGGCGATCGTGGAGGACGGCGCGGGAAAGCTTTGGCTGGCCACCTGGGGCGGAGGCATCCATCGCCTCGATCCCAAGACGGGAGAATGGAAGACCTACCGCCACAACCGCGACGATACTTCCAGCCTGATTCAGGATTCCGTCTTCACCCTGTTTTTCGATCGCCAGGGCCGCCTCTGGGCCGGCACGGAGAACGGCCTGAACGCATTCGATGCCAGGACCGAGCGATTCCAGTTCTACCGAGTTGCTGAGTTGGGCAACAACCGCGAGCGCGCCATCGCGCAAGACTTCCAGGGTGCGCTGTGGCTCGCGACCCTCTATACCGGAGTACACCGCTTCGATCCCGAAACGGGCCGGTTCACCGTCTTCCGGCACTCGGCAGCGGCGGGGAGCCTCAGCAACGACGCCGCGTCGTCCATCTGCGTCGATCACAACGGCACGGTGTGGGCCGGCACCGCCAACGGGCTAAACCGGTTTGACGCCGCTACCGGCAAGTTCACCGCCCACTACGAGCGCGATGGCCTGGGCGGCATGAGTGTAACCGGCATTCAGGAAGACGAGCGGGGCAACCTCTGGGTGACCACGAATCGCGGCCTGTCGCGCTTCGACAGCGCCAGCAACACGTTCCAGAATTACTATCGCGCCGACGGCGTCCCCAGCGATGTCACCTCCATATGGAAGGGCCGGCAAGGCGAAATGTTTGTAGGCTCCTACAACGGACTGATCCGCTTCTTCCCGGATCTGGTGACCGCCGCGCAATTCGTTCCCCCGGTAGTGCTCACCGATTTTCAGTTAAACGATCTGCCCGCGCGAGTCGGCGGCAATTCTCCTCTGAAGGAGTCGATCGCCCTGACGCGTTCGCTCACGCTTTCGTATCGGGAGCGGATCTTCGCCTTCGAGTTCGCAGCGCTCAGCTTTGCCAGCCCCATGCAAACGCGATACCGGTATGTCCTCGAGAATTTCGGAGCGACTTGGAACGACGCCGATGCTACCCAGCGCAGCGTGAGATTCACGACGCTCGCCCCCGGGGATTATGTGTTCCGCGTGCAGGCCCGCACCAATCGCGGAACGTGGAGCGAGAACGGCCCGTCGGTTCGCATCCGGATCCTGCCGCCCTGGTGGGGCTCGTGGGAGTTCCGGGCGGCGTGCGCCCTTTCGATGTGCCTGGCCCTCTGGGCGGCCTACCGGATACGTGTGCGACAGATGGCAGGTCAACTTAACCTGCGGTTTGAAGAGCGGCTCCAGGAGCGCACGAGGATTGCCGGTGAGCTTCATGACACGCTCCTCCAGGGTTTCTTGAGCGCTTCGATGCAACTGGACGTTGCAGCCGACACGGTCCCCCGGGACTCGCCGGCAAAGCCGCGATTGAATCACATTTTGGAATTGATGGCCCGCATAACCGCCGAGGGGCGCAACGCGCTACAGGGCCTCCGGTCGCCATACAGCGATTTGACACGGCTGGAGAAGGCGTTCGCGGAGATCCAGCATGAATTCCCCGGCCAGCCGAACGAGCCGCCAGTGGAGTTTCGCATCGCCGTCGAGGGGCAGGCCAGGCCGCTTCATCCCGTATTTCGCGATGAAGTCTACCGCATCGGGCGCGAGGCGCTTCTCAATGCGTTTCGCCATTCGGACGCGAAAACCATTGCAGTACTGATCGAATACTCCCGCGGACAGTTCCGGCTTCTGATCGACGACGACGGACGCGGTATCGACCCGCGGGTTATGCAAACCGGCCGCGAGGGCCACTGGGGCTTGCCCGGGATGCGCGAGCGGTCTGAGAGAATCGGCGCCCGGTTCCGCGTCTGGAGCCGGAGCGAAAGAGGCACCAGAGTGGAACTCTCCATTCCCGGCCGTATCGCGTTTCAGTCTCCGACCAAGCGAAGGTGGCCGGCAAGAGTCATCGAGTCCTGGCGGCGTAGCCTCTCCCAGGTGTGGAGAAGCCTCGTCTAGCCGCGGATCAATACCGAAAAAGTGGTAAGCAAAGACTACGAAGAGTGGTGATTCGCCGGATTGTTACATTGGTTAAGCTGAGATCGGACTTGCTTGAGCGTCGACGTGACGGAGGTAACGGCTGCCTATTTTGTATCATGCGTTTCCGGGTGGACGAAGCGCAGCCGGCCTATTGTTGCTGAGGGTGGCCCTGGGCAGCAATGCGCTTATCCAAGGTTTGATGCATCTGGCCACTCGCCCCGACTCGGCACCGGGAACCTGGGCCAGCGGGTTGCTAACCGTGGCGGCAGGCGCGTTGCTGCTGGTTGGCTTTCTGACACCCGTTGCCGCCGCCGTCGCCGGAGGGCTCGCGCTCGCGCACGCGCCGGCTGCGATTCCGTCGATGGCGTTTCTGGTTGCGGTCGCCGCCGCCGTCACGCTGCTCGGCCCCGGCGCCTTTTCTCTGGACGCACGCTGCTTCGGATTGCGCGAAATCATCATTCCTTCGCCGCGTTCCGGTGAATCAAACGATCGCTAACTCGCGCGCACCCTTACGAGCAGTTGTAGCGCGGGCCTCCAGGCCTGCGAGTCTTTGGCCTGTGGCAGCTCCACCGCCGCGGCCCCTCCGCGAGCGCGGATTTCGCCGACTGGAGTTCTCTATTCGTTGGAAAGTCATTGCAACCGATCGGGGGAGATCCACATCGACTGCTTCCGCATCCTGGCGTGGCTCACGCTGGCGACCATCCCGCTGCTTTTTGCGATTCGCCACTTCAAACCCGCCGTCCAACCTCCGGCGGGGCATTGAATCCAGCACCGCCTAATCCTGCTCGCCTAGAGTCTGAGCGTACGTCTTGCCGTACGGATAGAAGAGATCTTTGCGCCCTTGCTGCCACGCCGTCCTGAGTTCGGGCGTGGTGATATCCCAGTCCGGTCGGCATTTCCTGATCACAGTGCGCAGGTCCTGCCGGAGCTCCTCCACGGTGGGCCGGCCGAAGAACCAGTACCCGTTGTAGATCTTATAAATCAAAAGACCGGGTTCGAGAACAATCGTGTGCGGGATCATGGGATTGTGGACGGGGTCGGTGTATTCGGCGATGTCCAGGTCCTTTTGGATGACCCGGCCGGCGTCGGAGAGAAAAGGCCAGTGGGCCCCGACTCCGCTTCGATATTCGTTGGTCTCGGTGAGATTGTCGGTGCTAATCGTAACCAGCCGGCAGTAGCCAACCTCGATTTCACGATGGAGTTGCAGAAGTCCTTCCGCCTGCCGACGGTCCTTCGGACAGAAGCCTCCGCGGCTCAGAACCAGAACCATTGGATGTTGACCTTGTAGTTCGGAGAGCTTCCGGCGTTTCGCTGTGTGCTCGGAAAGCTCATAGTCGGGGAAGACCGCTCCTGGAACGATGTCAGCGCGCATATGGGAATCCTCAAGAGTTGGATGCACTGCACCGTGCTGCGTCGCATCGGACTCGGGGTCATCGTGACCTGTATACATGCCCAGCGCTCGTCATTTTGCTGAAGATGCGGCGTCCGGTTCCAGATCAACCTGTTCCAATTCAGTCGGTTATAAACGGCGATCGCGGTGCACTTACTTCCGATCTCATGCATCCATCCGCGTCGCCTCATTCGAGGATGGCGTTTACGGCCGGATCCGAGAGGAAGGTGTTGCGAAGTGGTTCGGTGGAAGGCCGATCTGCATGGTAATCGGGAATCCACGAGCCCGCCATCCTTGCAGGCCTCCGGCAAGCGGCCGGACGCGCACGATGCCTTTCTGGCGCAGCGCGAGCGCCACTCGCGCACTGGTAAATTCACCCGGCGAGGCACAGTAAAGGACTACGTCGCGCGATGGTGAAATCTCCACGTCCTCGTATAGTTCGAGCTTCCGCGGGTCGATACGGATCGCGCCCGGAATCGCCGGCGCTTCCGCGTTCTTGCCGCCATGATGCCCCTGCAGGTCGAGGAGTAGGATATCGTTACCCGCGTTCAGTCTCCGATAAAGCTCTTCCGGGCTGATTCGTTCGAGCGCGAATTGCAGGACGAACCGGAGCCAGCGCGCGCTACGTACCGCGAAATAAGTGGCCGCAGCCGCTGCCGCGAGACCGCCCAGAACGGCGCCCATCCGTACTATATGGACCGCGACGCGGTCCAATTGGTCGCTGAACACGTAGCCCAGGACTGCGTAGGAGGCCGACCAGAGTGTGGCGCCAGCGCCGTCGAACATTACGAACTTCACAGGGGACACTCCCGATGCACCGGTCAGTGGCGCCGCGACGGCATCGACGCCGACTACGAACTTGGAAATCAGCAGCGTGCGCACGCCGTGGCGGGCGAAGGCCGTGGTCGCACGGCGGACGGCAGCGGCCGGGTCGCGGGAAAAGCCACAAAGCAGGTGAAGCGTCCGATCTCCCCAGTGCCGTCCGGCCTCGTACCACGCCAGATCGGCCACGATGAAGGTCAGTACCGCGGCCGCAACAATCGAAACGAAGTGCAGTTCTCCCCGATGGGCCAAAGCTCCGGCGGCGACGAGGAGAAGGTTCGCCGGCACGGGCAGGCAAGCCTGGCGCCCGAGCACGGCGCAGGCAAGCAGCCAATATCCGTGATGTGCCAGGAATTGAACCGTCTCTTTCAACGTCTCGAACCCTCCAGCGGAGTTCCTGAAAACCGGTACTCCTGTACCGGTTTGGTGGACCCGCGATTGAAAACAAAGGGCGCCCAGGGCCAAAGCGGGTACTTCTGTACCCTACAAACGCCGCGCGACCTTGCGCGGTCACGCCGCATGAAGGCAGGTAGGGAGCGTCCCCGTAGAGCCGTCGCGACTTTCAGGCAGCCACGGAACACTTTCCCCAGTTCATGCCTCCTAATCTAATCTCCAGCAAAAAGGATTGGCCAGGACGCGCCGTTTGTTTGTCAACTCCCGACTTGCAGACCCTGCTGCTGCGGCGTGTGGAGTCCCCGAATTGCAGAACCTTGACCGTGGACCTGTACGACGTTGCCTACATCGACACGTCGGGACTCGCCATGTTGATGGAACTGCTGAAAGCAGCGCGGCTGCAGAGCAAGGACCTTCGGTTGAGCGGGCTTCGCGAGAGGCCGCGATACCTGCTGGAAGCGACGCGGCTGCTGCACTTTTTTCATCAAGTAGATCGGGACGGACGGCTATGAGTCCTCCCGTGCGAAACCGGGGTTTTGCCCGGCGGCAGCGGCTCCGGGAAAAGCACGCTGTTGCGTGAATTCATCGGCCTGGAGAGGCCGGAATCCGGGCAGATTCTCATCAATGGCGTGGACCTCGCCCGTGGCAAGCCGCGGGCGCTGATTAGGGTCTGGCGTTCCATCGGCGTCGCGTTTCAGAACTCGGCGTTGTTCAATTCCATGTCCCTGGAAGACAACATAGCGCTGCCGCTGCGGGAGCACACGCACCTGGCGGAATCGAGGATCCGGTTGATGACCTGGATGAAGCTCGTGGTGGTCGGGCTGGCCGATGCCGGCAAACTGAGTTCGCAGGCGCTCTCGGGAGGAATGAAAAAGCGCGCATCGCGGGGGTAGTCGCCTAACAAGCGGTCATCCGTTTGCGGTGCGTCAGCGTGCTCAGGAAACTTAGGAATTCGGAGTCGTGAGAGAATTCCGACCCGATCTTTGTCCATTCCCGCTCGAATACCGGTCCGCTCAGCGTGCGCGCAATTTCGCGTTCCCATAACACCCAGAGGCTCTTCGGGATATATCCGGTCGTCCGCAGATAGTAAACGTCCGCGATGAACTGAACGCAATACAGCGTGCAGTCGGTCAGCTCTTGACCGGGCGGTGGTAAAGGCTGCATAGGATTGCGGTTCGCAAGCCACGCCTCGGTTGGGAACAGGCGCAACAGGTCTTCGAATCGCCTGGAGAACTCGATGAACATCTGCGCATTCAACTGGCGCCGCTGATTCCGCAGGGCCACGCCAATACCTAGCGACCCGATGAACAGGGTCCCAAGCTGGCCGAGGGACATCCAGGTGGTTGGAGTCATTCGAAGACTAACCCTTCAAGGGAAACGATAGCTCTGGCCGCCGTGGTTGTTTGAGGTTCTCCGTGGCGCCAACAAAGTAATCTGGACTCCCTGTCCTGTTAGTGTGAGGACGCTTCAAGCGCCTACACAAATCAACGATGGGGTTCACAAGAATGCGAGGTTCGGTAATTTTGGTTTTGGCGATGATTGGCGCCGGCACGTTGGCGGCGGGTAATGACGTGACTGGGAGAGTGAATAGGGCTGTCGCGGTACTCGATTCGATGACCACCGACAAGGGCGCCGTGAAGGCGGAGCAAGTCGCGAAGGCCGACTGCGTCGCGGTGATTCCGGGGTTCAAGAAGGGCGCGGCGGTGGTTGGATTAGGATACGGCCGCGGGTTCATCTCCTGCCGCAAGGACGGTGCCTGGTCGGCGCCGGCCGCGGTGACATTGGAGAGCGGCAGCCTAGGGGTTCAGGTGGGCGGTGAAGCAATCGATATCGTAATTCTGTCGCTGGATCAGAGCCGCCGTGCCAAGCTGCTTTCGGAGCGGTTTGCGGTGGGGACCGATGCTTCCGCGGCGTGGGGCAACGGCAAGACGGCGCACGAGGATCCGAATGCGAGGATCCTGTTCTTCGGCCATACCAAGGGAATCTTCGGCGGGTTCGGCCTGGATGGCGCGACGCTATCACGCGATGAATCGGGCGACAAGGCTCTTTATGGCAAGAGCGTGAGCAACAGTGAAATCGTGGCGAGTAGCGATACACCGGCCGTGGCGCAGGCCCTGATCGCGAAGCTGTCGGCGGTGGCCAAACCTTGAAATTGATTTGGACCCTCTCCGCCCTGCTCACTCTCGCCTGCTGCTTTGCGGAGGACGGGAAGGTGGCGCCGGGGTCGATTGACGGAGAGGTCTTCACCGGGAGCGTGGACGGACAGCGGGCCATGGCGCCGGCCGCGCACGTGTCCCTGCGCGGACCGGTGACGCGCGAAACGGCGTCGGACGCGACCGGCCGGTACCGGTTCGAGCTGGTGCCGCCCGGCCGGTACCAGGCCGAAGCCACTGCGCCGGGCCTCAGCGGAACGGTGACGCTGGACATCGCAGCCGGAGAGACGGTAGCCGCGCCGATTCCATTGGAACTCACGGCGGTGACGAGTTCCGTCACGGTGACCGGTACCGATTCGGGCGTGCCGGCGGCATCCGCGCAATCCACCGCCATCACACAATCGACGGTGGACAACGCGCCGAATCAAAACGAACGGTTCGACAGTCTGCTGCCGCTGGTCCCCGGGGTGGTCCGGGACCCGACGGGCACATCAATATGAAAGGCACGCGCGCAGCCCAGGGCGGGTGGCTGGTGAATTCGGCGAACGTGACCGATCCGGCAACCGGCGCGGAAGCCATGAACCTGCCGATCGATGTAGTGTCGTCCGTGCAGGTAATCTCGAATCCCTACGACCCCGAGTACGGGAAATTCACGGGAGCGGTTTCCAGCGTCGAGACACGAACGGGCAATCTCGACAAGTATCGCGTTTCGGTCCAGAATCTGCTTCCGCGAGCCCGCGATCGCGATGGAGACATCGTTGGCCTGGAATCCTTCACACCGAGGTTCACCGTTACTGGTCCGCTGGTCAAGAATCGGGTGGCGATTACCCAGTCGTTCGAGTACCGGTTTGAGCGCACGCCGGTGCAGAGTCTGCCTCCACTGAGTCGCGATATGAAGCTGGAGAGCTTCGATTCGTTCACCCAAGTGGACGTGGCGCTGAGCGAGACCAACAACGCCACGTTCTCGTTTTCGGCGTTTCCCGAAAAACTTGCATACCTGGGGCTGAACACGTTCACGCCGCAACCCTCCACGCCCGACTTACACCAGCGCGCCTATCAGGGCTCGGCACAAGACCGGTGGGTACTCGGGACTAATGGGTTGCTTACTTCGCAGATCAATTATCAGAAATACGACGCCGACATCCTTCCGAACAGCACCGCTCCTTACCAGCTACTGGTCGAGACGACGGAAGGCGGATTCTTCGACCGGCAAAATCGGCGCAGCAACCGGTTCGAGTGGCAGGAAATCTATCAATCGGGCCAGCGGCATTTTCTCGGCACGCACGTTCTGAAGACGGGGCTCGACTTCTCCCACAATAATTATGATGGACGGCACGCCTTCTCGCCGGTGGATGTTGTGGGGACGGCTGGATACTCGATTGAGCGGATCGAGTTCGGCGCGCCCGCCAGTTTTTCGGTCGATCAGAATGAGTTCGCGTGGTTCGCCGGCGACCAGTGGCGTGTCTCAGAGCGTTTGACGGTCGATCTGGGACTGCGGTTCGACCGGGATTCAATTACGGGTTCCACGCACGCAGCCCCGAGGGCCGGCGTTACACTCGCGCTCACTCGCGATCGAAGAACGCTGCTCAGAGCAGGCGCCGGGGTGTTTTACGACCGCGTCCCGCTGAACATTCGCGCATTCCCGCAGTTCCCGGCCCGCACCGTGCTGGCCCTGGGCCCGCTCGGAGATGTGCTGGGTTCGACAGCTTACACGAACCGGTTCTCCGGTGGTCTTCGAAATCCTCGCAGTAACGCCTGGAATCTCGAATTGGACCGCCAGGTGATGCGCAACCTCGGGGTTCGGGTTGCGTACCAGCAACGGAACACGCGCGATAACTTCGTAGTAACTCCGAGCGGCACGTCGCTGCTTGTCTCGGATTCCGGACGGGATTCGTACCGCGAGTTTCAGGTCACGGGCGCTTACCAGGTACACCGGCAGACCGTGAACGCTTCGTATGTGAGATCCCGGGCGTTCGGCGATCTGAATGACTTCAATTCGTTTTTCGGGAACGATCCGCTGGCGATCATTCAGCCGAACGCACGCGGGCGCCTGTCCTTTGACGCGCCCAACCGGTTCCTGGTTTGGGGCGAATTTGCAGCGCCGTGGAAGATCACCCTGGTCCCTGTTTTCGACCTGCATAGCGGGTTCCCATATTCGATTGAAAGCCAGCTTCGAGAGTATGTGGGCCCGCGAAACGTGGACAGATTTCCGCGCTTCGCCTCGTTCGACCTTCAGGTTACCAAGGAAGTCCGGTTACCGGGTTTCGGCAAGGGCCGGAAGGCGAAGGTAGGATTCGGCGTATTCAACTTATTTAATCACTTCAACCCGAGGGATGTGCAGAACGACCTGGACAGTTACCGCTTCGGGTCGCTCTTTAACTCGCCCCCACGGACGTTCCGAGGAAAGTTCGTCGTGGGTTTTTGAAGGAACCAATGTTAAACGTCAAACAGTGTCTGATTTTGGCCGCCGGAAACGGCACGCGTATGAGGCCGGTCTCGGGTGGCCTGCCCAAACCCCTGGTGGAGTTTCGAGGCAGACCCATCCTGGAACATGTGATTGACCGGGCCCGGGAAGCCGGGATCGAGGAATTCGTGATCGTGGTCGGGTATCGCGGGGATCTGATACGAGAGTGGTGTGAGAGCCGGTGGAATGGGAACGCGTCTGTCACCTGGGTGGAAAATCCGGATTATCACAAGCACAACGGCATCTCCGCGCTGAAAGCCAGAACCGCGCTTCGCGGCAACTTCCTCCTGTTGATGGCGGACCATCTCTTTGAGCCGGAGACGGCGAGGAAGCTGGTACGAGAGCGGCTCGCGCCGCGAGAAGTGGTACTCGCCGTCGATCCCAGCCTGGACCGCATCTTCGATATCGACGATGCGACTAAGGTCCGGCGCATAGGAGATTCGATCGTCGACATCGGCAAGGAGATCGCGGAGTACGACGCGCTGGATACGGGCATGCTCCTTTGCAGCCCGGCGCTGTTTGACGATCTCGAGTCTGCCAGCAAGGACGGCAACTGTTCGCTTTCCGACGGAATGCGACGCGCGGCGCGCGACGGCCGGCTTCGTGCCATCGAGATCGGCGATGCGCCGTGGCACGACGTAGATACGCCGGAGGCGCTGGCTCATGCCGGTGCGGACAGCCTCGTGTATGCCTGAGCCAGCCTCCAGCAGCAAACAATGGAGCCGCCTGGCGGCGGTTCTGTTCGGCCTTTTGCTATTGGCGCACCTGGTGCGGCGCGCGGGTCCCACGAGGATTGTCGAAGGGATCGCCGCGGTCGGATGGGGCGTGGTCCTGGTGATCGGTCTGGCGGGAGTTTCTCACGTGCTGCGGACCTGGGCGTGGCGCCTGATGCTCCTTGACGAGAAAGATCGGGCTTCGTTTGGCCGCATGCTCGCGTTGCGTCTGACATCGGAGGCCGCGGGGCAGGTCGGGGTGTTCGGCCAGGTATTCGGCGATACGTGGCGAGTCGCGGGACTGAGTGCCGATCTGCCGATAGCCAGCCGGGTGAGCTCGGTAGCGTTGGATCGGGCGTTGTTCACACTCACCGGCGCTCTCGTGACCATCGCGGGTGTATTTTCGGTGCTGTTCCTGTTACCGCTGCCACATAAGACGGCGCTTTACGCAGACATTCTCGTCTTTATACTCGCGGGGATGATCCTGTTGGCCGTGGTTGCGGTGCTTAGACGGTGGGCGGTGCTCGCAGGTCCCGCGCGAGCGGTGCGCCGGATCAAATTCGCCGAACGCTGGGTCGATAGCAGGCTGTCCACAATTGTTTCGGTGGAAAACAGGTTGCTCGACTTCTTTCATCACGCGCGCGGCGCGTTTTGGGGCAGTTTCGCCCTCAATCTGGCGGGGCACCTGGCAGCAGTGCTGGAGGTCTACCTCATCCTGCGACTCATGGGCGAGCACGCCGGATTTCTTGCGGCGCTCGCAAGCGAAGGACTAACCAAGCTGGTGAATGTGATCGGGATTTTCAATCCGGGAAATGTCGGCACTTATGAAGGCGGAAACATGCTCTTGGCGAAAATGCTAGGTATCGGCGGAACGGCAGGGCTCACGTTGGGATTGATTCGCCGGATCAGGGCTCTGTTTTGGGCGGCTGTGGGCGTTTTGTGTCTCGTGAAACTGCCTCAACCGGTTCGCCGCGACAAGTCCACACTGGACCGCGAAGACAGGCCCGCTGGCAATATCCATACGGCGATTCTTCTCGCAAACGGACTTCCGACGGATTCGCTTCTGGCGCGGGTCGGCGCTCTTCCGGTCCTGCTGCGCGCGATTCTGGGAGCACAAAAGGCTGGCGCGTCGCGGATCGTGGTGATAGTGGACGGGCCGACGGCCCTCCGGATCCGGGAAGAACTGGCTCGCACGCGGCGTTTGCCGGAATGTGTCGAATGGCGCCATTCAGAGGCGACCGAAATCGGGCAGATCTTGCAAGACGTCGCCGAACACGAAGACCGCATCGTGCTGATCGCGGCAGACCGAACCTACCACCCCTCTTTGCATCAGCGCGCCGCGGAGTGGGCGGGAGGCTCTTCTCTGGCGCTGACTACAGCCGGCTTGCCTGTTGGCATCTATGGGTTGAACGGGACCAGCGATTGCCCTCCGGGAATACGGACGATCGAGGAACTGCATGAATGGCTCGTCTCGATCAATGGCGTGGAGTGTGAGGCTGTGCCGGGCAGCCTTTGGCAGCGGGTCGCCCTACCCGAGGATCGCCTGTTGGCTGAGCAGAAGCTGGACCAGTGGTTGGTCAAGCCGACGGACGGCGTTTTCGCGAGAATGAATCGTAAGGTGTCGATACCGATCAGCCGGCAGCTCATCAAGTATCCAATCACACCGAACATGGTGAGCCTGTTTACTCTTGGCGTTAGCTTTCTGGCGGGCTCGTTCTTCGCGTTGGGCGGCCGCGGGAACATGCTGCTCGGCGCCATGCTGTCGGTCTTCGCGAGCATCCTGGACGGATGCGACGGCGAGGTTGCGCGGTTGACGTTCCAGGAATCGGCGTTTGGCTGCTGGCTGGAGACAGTCTGCGATTACCTTTACTATGTCTTCATCTTTGCGGGAATGATGATTGGGCTGTTAGGCAGAGGGCCGGTCTACATGATCTGGGGTAGCGTGCTCTTCTTTGGGGCGGTCGCCAGCTTTCTGACCATCGCTATGCAGCGACGCAGGCTGGCGGGGGCCCGCCCCGATCAGTACCTGAGGATCTGGCAAGGGCAGGCATCGAAACGCCCCTCCAACCCGTTTCTGTACCTCGGCCGCCACACGGAGTTTCTGATCCGGCGATGCTGCATGCCGTACCTGTTCCTGGTGTTCGCGGTCTTCGGCATCACCCATTTGGCTTTTATCGGCGCCGCGGTGGGCGCCAACATCGTCTGGCCGATCGCGCTGTACTCGTATTTTCAGTTCGACCCGGTCCGGACGCGCCCATGAAAGAGCTGGCGACCAGGCCATGGTCGCGAGATTTCATTCGCATGGTGAGTTGGAACATTGAGCGTGGTTTGCAGCTTCCCGGAATTCTCGGATTCTTGCGAACGATCGAGGCCGACGTGATCCTGCTCCAGGAGGTGGATCTGAACGCGCGCCGGACGCACTTTCGCGATACCGCGAGCGAGTTGGCGCGAGCTCTCAACATGAACTTTATTTTTGGAAAGGAGTTTCAGGAACTCGGCGAAGGTTATTCCAGTGCCGCTCCCGCGTTCCAGGGCCAGGCGACGCTGTCTCCGTGGCCGCTCTCGAAGGGCAGGGTTATTCAATTTCGCGACCAGTCCAACTTCTGGAAACCGCGCTGGTTTGTTCCTGAACTCCCAGTGTTTCAGCGGAGAACCGGCGGGAGGGTCGCGCTGGTAGTAGAGGCAAACGTCTACGGCCGGAAGCTGGTGAGTTACAACCTTCATTTGGAGAGTAAGAGCGAGGACACCCTTCGCATCCGGCAATTGGCTGAGGTACTCGAGGATTGCCGGCGCTACACCGATCGGCCACCGTTCGTGATCGGCGGGGATTTCAACCTGGTTGCAGGCGGCGGCGATGCCGCAAACATTCTCCGCGAGGCGGGCTTTCATGACGCAGTGCGATTACCCGGGCGTCCGACGACGCCGGTCCACGGACTGGCTCACCGCGCGCGCATGATCGATTGGATCTTCGTTTCAGAGGATTTGAATTCCCAGGGCCGGGTCCACGATGACGTGGATGGCTCGGATCACTACCCCATTTCGGCGACGATTCCGGTGTGGCCGTGACGGATGTTCGTCAATTGCTTCGCAAATCCGACATGGCGCACGGGCGGGATCGTGGATTTAAAAGAGTTTAGCGAGTGGGCGGAGCGTTGCATTCTAATCGGCGCCTCCGCCACAAAACAATGAACCGTTCTAACCGCACTGCGGCAACGCAAGGAGCTGACGAATGACACTTGTCGTAGAAACCGAACAGCCGGTGAGCGCTTCGCTGAGCGCTTACGGAAAGGCGCGATCCACTGTTAAGGGATCGCCTCTCACCCCGGACGAGCTGAAGAACACCGACGCGTACTGGCGGGCGTGCAATTACCTGGCGCTCGGGATGATCTATCTCCAGGACAACCCGCTGTTGGAAGACTCCGCTCAAGCCGGAGCACATCAAGAACCGGCTGCTCGGGCACTGGGGCTCGAGCCCGGGTCTGGCGTTCACCTACATCCACCTGAACCGGCTGGTCAAAGAGTTCGACCTCGACATGATCTTCATGGCCGGGCCGGGGCACGGCGCTCCAGGCGTGCTGGCGCCGGCATACCTGGAGGGGACGTACTCCGAAATCTACCCGGACAAGAGCGAAGACGAGCGCGGGATGCGTGAGTTCTTCAAACAGTTCTCGTTTCCCGGCGGGATCGGCAGCCACTGCACACCGGAAACGCCCGGTTCGATTCACGAAGGCGGTGAGTTGGGGTACGTGCTGTCGCACGCCTGCGGCGCGGCGTTCGACAACCCCGATCTGATCGTGGCCGCGGTGGTGGGCGACGGCGAGTCTGAGACGGGACCGCTGGCGACTTCGTGGCACATCAGCAAGTTTCTGAGTCCGATTCGCGACGGCGCGGTGCTGCCGATTCTTCACCTGAACGGGTACAAGATCAACAATCCCACGCTGCTCGCGCGCATCAGCCACGAGGAGCTGGAGAACCTGCTGAAGGGCTACGGCTGGACGCCACACTTCGTAGAGGGCTCCGACCCCGAGAGCATGCACCAGGCGATGGCGGCGACGGTGGAACATTGCGTCCAGGAGATCCGCCGGCATCAGCAGGAGTGCCGGCTGACGGGCGTGGCAGTCCGGCCGCGCTGGCCGATGATCGTGCTGCGATCGCCGAAGGGCTGGGGCGCTCCGGAACAGGTGGGCGGGCATCGGCTCGAAGGCTTCTGGCGCGCGCACCAGGTTCCGCTGACGGACGTCAAGAAGAATCCTGAGCAGTTGCGGATCCTCGAGACGTGGATGCGCAACCTACGGCCCGACGAGCTGTTTGACACCAGCGGAAAGCTGCGAGCCGACGTTAAGGCTCTGGCGCCGGTGGGCGAACGCCGCATGAGCGCCAATCCGCACGCCAACGGCGGCATCCTCAGAAGAGGGCTGCGCCTGCCCGCGTTCGAGGATTATGCGATGAAGGTGGAGCGACCCGGTTGCGTGGAGGTGGAGAATGTGCCGCCGCTGGGGAACTTTCTGCGCGACGTGATGAAGTTGAACATGACTAACTTCCGCGTGTTCGGTCCCGACGAAACCACGTCGAACAAGCTGCAGTCCGTCTATGAGGCGGCCAAGAAATTCTGGATCGCCGAATACTTCCCGGAAGATCAGGATGGCGGCGAACTGGCGACGGACGGCCGCGTGATCGAGATGCTGAGCGAGCACACCCTGGAAGGCATGCTCGAAGGCTACCTGCTCACGGGGCGGAATGGCTTCTTCTCGTCCTACGAGGCCTTCATTCAGGTGGTCGACTCGATGTTCAACCAGCATGCGAAGTGGCTCTCGATCTGCAATCATCTATCGTGGCGCCGGCCGATCTCGTCGCTGAACCTGCTGATCACTTCGACGGTCTGGCGGCAAGACCACAACGGGTTCACGCACCAGGATCCCGGCTTTCTCGACGTGGTGCTCAACAAGAGCGCCGCGGTCACTCGCATCTATCTGCCGCCGGACGCGAACTGCCTGCTCTCCGTGGCCAATCACTGCCTGAAGAGCGAGAACTACATCAACGTAATCGTTTCCGACAAGCAGTTGCACCTTCAGTATCTGAATATAGACGCGGCTATCGAGCATTGCACCAAGGGCGTCGGAATCTGGGAGTGGGCCAGCAACGATCAAGGCTGCGAGCCCGATCTGGTGATGGCCTCCGCCGGCGACATCCCGACCCAAGAGGCGCTGGCGGCCACGGTACTGTTGCGCGAAGAGTTCCCCGATCTCAAGATCCGCTTCATCAACGTGGTTGACCTCTTTAAGCTGCAGCCGTGTACGGAACATCCGCACGGTTTGAGCGACAAAGATTACGACTCGCTGTTCACCGCCGACAAGCCGATCATCTTCAACTTCCACGGCTACCCCTGGCTCATCCACCGGCTCACCTACGGGCGTAACAACAGGACGCTGCACGTCCGCGGCTACAAGGAGAAAGGCAACATCAACACGCCGATGGAACTGGCCATCAACAACGAGACCGACCGATTCAGCCTGGCCATCGACGCCATTGACCGCGTTCCCAAGTTGCAGCGCATCGGGGGACATGCGAAGGAGAAGTTCCGTAACCGACAGCTCGCCTGCCGTGCCCACGCTTATGAGCACGGTATCGACGCGCCGGACATCACGGGCTGGCGATGGCCCGCGGCGTAGTTCATTGGCCTGAGGGTGGCCGGGTCTACCGGTGGCCACCCTCGTTTTTTCCGGGAAAGGAATTCCATGAGCACGGCGATTCTCTCTCCCACGGGCACCCCGGAGCGCGCCCATGGCAATGGCGCCGATAGCCGGTGTCCGGGACATCCCGAGTACCGCTGGACGTCGGGCGTGGAAACCACCACCGGGCCGCTCGGCCCACAGCAGTTGACATCACCTCCGAGCCACCCCCAAGCTCTGGAGTTGCGTTTCGATCTCATCCAGCGCGCGTTGCTCCGGTGCTCCCGCGGGTTGATCAAGACCGCGGTAGTGCGAAATCCTGATTCGCAATATGGCTTCCTCTTGCAAGTGATTTTGGGTATCCAGGTGGACAGTCGAAGGGAACGCAATGACTTCGACGGAGCACGAATCGCTGGCATGATGCGCCGTGGTTTCCGCGATCTTCTGCAGGGCTTCGATGCCCTGCGCGTACTCGGGAGATGCCTCCGGCTCACCGTTGGTTTTTGCACCGTAAACGTCAACATCAAAGCCGGCCTGAATCCGCCGGGTGGAGGATCCTGGCTTGCCGTGTGAGTCCTCGAGCACGACGTAATACGGCGATACTTCGTAGAACGCGTGGTGTTGTTGAATCAGATTCTCCACATTCTCAGACATCATCTATCTCACTGACCGCGCCGCCTGTATGGGGCCAATTGAGGCGGTTGACTCCGTCAAATCTTACAGCCACCGAAACTGCGGCAACGACAGGATATTTTCCGGGCAAGACGACCACGCCAGCCTCGTCAGCGCCGGCGCCGCTTCTGTCGCATCGCCCGGGGCGCGCTAAATAGATAGGTGGTAGTGCTTCGCTCATGTGTTTACTTTTCAGTGGGTACGGCTGCTCGCGCCAGCTTCCAACACTCGGTGGCGATGGCCCAGTCCTCTTCCGCCCGTATCACTAGGACACGGACCAGGGAATCCGAGGCGGATATTTCCTCATCCAGAGAAGGGCGGACATTTTTGCGGTCGTCGAGATTCAGTCCGAGATACCCGAACGTGCTGCACGCCGCGGCTCGGATATCCGGCGAGTTTTCGCCGACGCCGCCGGTGAATACCAGCGCGTCCATACCCCCCAGGACGGCAATCATTCCGCCGATCGCCGACCGGATGCGGTGTACGTAGATGTCGAAGGCCAGCTTTGCCCGTTCGTGCCCGTTCTGGATCGCCGCGAGGATGTCGCGCATGTCGCCTGAAACGCCCGAGATGCCTAGCAGGCCGGACCGTTGATTCAGTACTTCGTCGATGTCGGGACCGTTGAGTTTATGCTCGCGCATCAGGAATGTCAGAATTCCAGGATCCACCGCGCCCGATCGGGTGCCCATCATCAGACCATCCAGCGGCGTGAACCCCATCGTGGTATCCACGCTTCGCCCGCCGTCGATCGCCGCGATGGAGCACCCGTTTCCCAGATGGCACGTCACCAGCTTCAGCGATCGCACGTGCTTTTCCAGCAACTGCGCGGCGCGTTCGGCGCAATATTGGTGATTGATTCCGTGGAACCCATAGCGCCGAATGCCGCTTTCGAACCACTCATAAGGTCCGGGATAGACCGCCGCGGCCAGCGGCATCTGACGATGAAAGCCCGTGTCGAACACCGCCATTTGAGGAACCGCGCCCAGCAGACCCTCGACCATCCGGATGCCCTCCAACTCCGACTGGATGTGCAACGGTGCGAACGCCGAGACCCTCGCAATTGCCGAAATAACCTCAGGCGTGATGGCAACCGGATCCTCGAAATGCGGGCCGCCGTGGACCACGCGGTGACCCACCGCATCGATGTCGGAAGTGGAGCCAATCACCGCGGTAACACCGCTCCACATCGTACTCAGCAAGGCTTTGAGTACCTCTGCCCGAGTCTTAGCCGCCACGCGTTGCCGCACGGCAGCGCCGCGTGATTTTACGGCGACCTCGGGCGTGTTGCCGCTCCATTCAATTCTGCCTTCCCACAGGCAGGCCGGAGCCCGCACCGGAAGCGGTTCGCCGATATCGTACAGGCAGGCTTTCTGGGTGCTGGAGCCCGAGTTCAGAACAAGAATCTTCATGGCTACACAGGAAAGGACCGGCAAAAGCGCCCGCCCTGTTGGCGGCAGGCTTTACCCTTTGCCTTTCACCACATAGTCGCGGTGATCGATGGTCAGGACCTTTTTGCCGTAAAGCCTCACCTGTACAACGGTGCTGTCTTTCTGAGGAAGCCAAAATCCATCCACCTTCTGATACTCACGGACGAAATCCGCGCGCTTGATCCAGAACGAGAGATTCGCGGCCGGGTGGCCCTCGATGCGCGCCACGGCATAGTCCTGCGCGTCAATCCATATCTTCCCCGCGAAGAGATACTTGTCCGGCCGCTTCGGCGCCGTATGCAGAACATAGCAATGGTAAGCGCCGACGTCCTCTTCGCCAATCAGTTCCAGCGTGTAGTTAGTGGGGCTGATGGCGCTATCGTGACGGTCCTTGCCGGATGCAGCTTTGATTTCGCTTGCGATCAGGGGGTTCAACGCCAGCGCCCGGACCAAACCGGAGCCCTCCTCCGATGTGACGATGAACGTCTTTTGATCCGGGGCGTGAAACTCCATGCGCCCCTTCTCTTGCGCGTGAACCTTTCCCTTCAGATCGGTGACCTGATACGTTCGGTTGGCGGCATATTCCAGCAGAGCATCGCTGCGCAGCCCGTTGCGGGCCTGTAGTTCGGCGAAGATCTGCCGCTCATCGATATTGGATGCGCTCCTCGCCGGCACCACTGTGAGGCACATTATTGCGCCGAGTAACACGACGCTTCTCGTTCTGGCCATATTTTCTCCGAATTAGTCCTCGAAACTGCGAACGCCACCTTGAAATTTGTTCTTGACCACGTTCGACCACAGCCACTTGATCACCCGGGAGTAGTTGTAGCAATAGGCCAGGTTGTGATTCAACGTCGAGAAGCAATGTCGCTGACAGGTGTTCTTCATGTCCGCCAGTTGCTTCTGATCGAATTTCGGCCGATCGATATTGCCCCAGTCATGCGTGGCGCCGTACATTGGAAAGCACGGCGCCACGGTGCCGTCGGTGCGAATGATGACATTGTTCTGCCCGGCGCGGCAGTTCCATTCAGCGAATTGCAGTTCGCCGGCCGGGCTCTGGACGACCCCGGGCATCGACGCCAGAACCTCGGCCCGGTGTCCGTTTTCCCAGGTCCCGTCGCCGTTCCAGCCGTACTCCTCAAGATCGAGCCCGGACGACATGCGAACGAAGGCCTTGATCTCCTGCAAGCGCTGCACCGAATTGACCATCTGGTAACCGGCGCGATTCCTCTGGATGAGCCAGTCGACCAGGGCGTCAATCTCGCGCCAGTTCTCGGGGCGGATGTAGGTGGGATTGTCGTAAAGATGCTTGAAGTGATCGTCCTGCTCGAGCATCGGCGTCTCGTTGATGTGATAGTCGGTGGCGACCCGGTGGTCGTGAGCGTACTCGGTGAGCAGCCGGCATCCTCGGCGTTATTGCGGCAGATATTGATGTTGAAGAAGACGACGTACCCGTGTACGTACTGCTGGCGCAGGATATGCTCCAAATTCTTCCGAGCCGGGATCAGCGCTTTCGGAAGGCTCGGCTTCAGGTCCCAGGAATCCAACGCGAAGTTGAATGCCGAAACGCCAGCGTCTCCCAGGCGATCAGCAAAGTCGGGCTTGAGCAGGCGTCCGTTGGTCGCGATGTAAACCCAGAAGCCCTTCTTGGCCGCGTAGTAGACAACCTTGTGCACGAAGTCCGGCCGGAGAAGCGGCTCGCCTCCCATCAATGCCAGCACCCGGCAGCCATGGTCGTGGAGCCAGTCGATGGAACGCCGCGCGACATCCTCGGTCATGCCCTTGACGGCATTGTTGTAAGACCAGCAGTACCAGCAATCGAGATTGCACTTGTACTCGATGAATAAGTACGCCGTAATCGGATGGAACTCGCCGGGCATGACGCGCGAGCGGACATACGGGGACAGCCACCCTCGAGCTATCCGGTAGATATCTTTGCGACCCCATTTTCGCTTATCGGGTGGGACCTCCGGCCCCGGATCGTTCAGGCGCTCGGGGAATTGCGGGTAAACAGGATGAGGCAACACCAACCCCTTCGGCTCCGCGGGAGCCGGGGTCTGCTGGCCCGGTTTGTTCAGAAGGTCGTGAATATCGACGTCAATACGGAATTTTGCGGCAGTGGCCATTCGAGTTACTCTCGTGTGCTTGTGCTTGAGATTGCCCTTCGGCCAGACTCTATGCAGGCCGGATTCCATTTAGACCGTTGTGTCAACTCTGTGGCTTAGGCGTGCGGCGGCGCTAAGTGCGTCGGTTACGCAAGGGCTTCTGTCGGAGGTCCGACATTTGGCACGGAGCCGGCGCGATGAATCCGTCCGACGGCACACGGGCGTGGCTGCATTTCTGTTGGAACTCCGAATGCCTCCGGCGAGGTTGAGTTCGCCTGCCGATCTGGTTGCAATACGACCCGGTCCTGAGAATCCGCTCTCCACCGCCGAAGGACTCTTGTCCTTCCGGATTCGCGCGAAACCAGGTCATGGAGCTGCGGTTCATCGAGCAGTGGGAATATCACGAGATCGCCGCGGCACAGGCGATCCCGATCGGCACCGTGCAGTGGCGGATCTTCAATGTCAAAAAGAAACTCGCGCCTCAATTGATGCCGGTCGCGAGGGGACGCGCAAGGGCTGCCTGTTTTCAGAACCCCGGCGTGTGCCCGACGGTTTGTTCCAACTCAGCCCAAGCGAGCAAATACCCCAGGTTCGCCTGCACGAAATCCGCCTGGGCCTTGTAGGTAGCCGCCGTCGCGTGGCGGCGGTCGGAGACCAGGATCACGCCCTGCGCAAGTTGGTTCTGCGCCAGCCGATCGCTTTCCTGCCGCAGCTTGACCACCTGGTCCGCCACCTGGACCATGCTGCGCGTACGCACTACTTTGTTGTAGCTGCGTTCGATTTCAACCGCCACCGCCTCTTTCAGGCGGCGCAGATTCTCCTCAGCCTGTGCCAGTTGCGCTTCACGCTCGTGCACCGCCGCCCGCCGCTTGCCGAAATCGAAGACATCCCAATTGAGATTGACTCCGAAAGTGCCGAAGTTGTGCACCGCGAACGCCACCCCGTCCTGGTAGCTGTGCCGGGCGTACGCAGTCACGTCCGGTATGTAGGCGGTTTTCGCCGCGGCCACTCCCGCCTCCGCCTTGCGGATGGTTTCCTCGGCGGCCAGGATCTCGGGGTTTTCCGACCAGGCAGTCTGCACATATTCCTCTTGAGGACGCTGGTCGAAACTCGCCGGCACTGCGGCGTCGAGTTCCAGGCGCGTGTCGAGCGGCAGACCGAGAAGGTCGTTCAATTCCGTGGTCAGGTCGGACAACTGGAACTCCGCGGTGAGCACCGCCTGCTGGCTTTCGAGCAGCCCGGCACGGCTGTCGATGGCAGCCACGCGCAGCGCAGCGCCGTTGCGCACGTCGTCCTCGCTCTCGCGCAGATGCTCGCCGGCGTAGGTGGTCTGCTGCTCGGCAGCCTGCTTCTGGAGGCCGGCGATGAGGACGCCGAAATACAGTGCATGCACCTTCAGCGCGACCTGGTTCTCCGCCTTCTTCAGATCGTCGCGAGAGACCGCGACGTCCGAGGCCGCGATCCGGTTGGCATCGTGAATCCGCAGCAACTGCGTGAGCGGTTGGGCGATCATCGTCCCGCTGGAATACACCGTTTTATTGCCCTGCGTTAATAGCCCGGATTGAGGAGGAATGGGCGTTCCGACCACTTGCCCGAACGCACCCGACCGAATCGCGACAAACGGTAGCTCAGTCAGGTGGATGGCGTTCGATTGGTTCGTGATCGAGGGGAAGTAGGAGGATCGCTGGCCCACCTTCTTCTGCTCGTCTTCGATCACCTTGAGGCGCGCGATCTTTAACGCGCGGTTCTGGCTGACGGCGAGATGAACGGCCTCCGTAAGGGTGAGATGCCGTGTTTCGGCCGCGTTCTGCACAGGCGCCAACAGTGCGACCAGTCCGGCAATTGTGAGAATCCGATACCAACGTGCGTGATCCATTACATGTTCCTCAAGTCTTTGTAGCTGATCTTCATGGGCCGCATCAGAACCATCAATAGCAGAAAGCCGACCGCGATCCACCCGATCCCAATGAATCCATCGGCGATCGCCAGGGTATAAGCCTGCCCTCGAACTTGTTGGCTTAGAATCTCGATCGCGCGATGTTGTGCTTCTTGTGGCCCGGTGGAATCTGGAAACAGTCCGGCGGTGAGCATCCGCACTCGTCCATCGGTAAGCCAACTGCCCACATCCACATGTAGCCCCAGCATGTTGGAGTGAAACTGCTCCCGTACCGAGATCAGGCGGGTCATGACGGCCACCCCGACTGAGCCGCCGAAGATGCGGGTAAAGTGCATGACTCCGGAAAACGTCGCTACATTGGAAGCCTTGTTCAACGCGCCCCCCTGCAGGGCCTCCAGGACAATGCTGCTCACCATTCCGATGTACGAAAAGGCAATTCCAGCCGCCAGCACGAGTTCAAGTACCTCGAAGCTGTCTCCCGCCCACGACGAGTCAACCGTGCGCGAAGAGCCAGCTGGCCACTGCTGTCACGGTAAGCCCTAGGGCCTGGATTAGCCGTGAGTTCGTATAGACGATGATGACCGCGACAAGCCAAACGATGACGAATTGCGGCGCCGCCACCCAGGCCAGGGCGCGCCCGGTCTGGATCGCGCGATAGTGTTGGACATTTCCAAGGAACCCGGGGATCAGCACGAACCCCGCCAGGAGCGTAAATCGGAAAACAAAAATTGAGCTCGCCAGGATAATCGTGTTCCGAGTGTTCAGAAAGGAAAGATTCACGGTCGTGTTTGGCTGCAGCGCGTGTCTGGCCCAGGCGGCGGCCAGTAGGAATAGTCCTGCTGTTCCCATTCCCACAATCACGCCGGAGTTCAACCAGTCCAACCGTTCGCCCTGATCGAGGGCGCCGGTCAGCAGGGCCAGACCCAGGCTGAAGTACGCAAACCCGCGCCAGCTTGGCCCCGGCTCGTCCGGCATGCTGCGGCGGGGGATGCCGAAGTCGATGCAGATCATCATCAGAGGTGTGAAGATCGCGGCATTCCAGAAGATCCAATGCCAGGAGAGATGCTCGGCGTACCAGCCCTGCAATACCGACGCGATATTGCCGTCAAAAACGATATCCGCGGCATACGCCGCGATGCCAAAAATGACCAACCGCCTCGGTAGAGCAACCAGAGCGAATGTCAGCGTCAGGGAATAGAACGTCCCCGACGTCAGCCCCGCCAGGATGAGCAGGCCAAACATGACCCAGAGATTCGGCGAAAACGGAAGCAGAATGGACGCGATCGTGAAGAGTACGGCGGACGGCATCAAGATACGGCGGGGGCCTAGCCGCGAGTTCAAGAACACACAGAAGACTCCGCTGAACATCATGGCCATGTCGAGCACGGTCGGAATCCAGGAGCCTTCATCAAAGCCGAAGCCGTTGGCGCCCTTCAGGTCGGCCAATCCTACGCTGATGAGACGCGCGTTCAGGGTGGCGACTCCAGCGCCCAGAAAGACTCCCAAAGTCCCGATGTACGGGTTGGTCGGGCGTGTCGCGGCGGTGGCCGGCGTAGCGGGTGCGGCGGGAGGAGCAGCCTTGGCATCTGATACGATCACCGGGCTCCCTCCGTCACTGGCCGGTCCCCTTAGTGCGAACAGTCGCGATCACGGAGAGGCCCGGCCGCAACCGTTCGGCGGTCCGTTGCCCTCCGTCAAGAAGGATCTTCACAGGCACGCGCTGTACGATCTTCGTGAAGTTCCCCGTGGCGTTATCGGGTGGCAGCAGTGCGAACTGCGATCCGCTGGCGGGAGAGACGTGATCGACCTTGCCCCTGAAAATCACGCCGGGAAAGGCATCCACGCGAATTTCCGCCGGGTCGCCCGAGCGGATATGACGAACCTGCGTCTCCTTGTAGTTGGCCTGCACCCAGACTTCGTTCTGCACCAGCGAGATCACCTGAGTGCCGGGACTCACCAGTTGTCCGGTGCGCACCTTGCGCTCGCTCACGATCCCGTCTTCGGGCGCGACGATACGCGTGTAGCCGAGATTGGTGCGCGCCAGCGCGAGGGAGGCCCGCTTGGCCTCCAGATCGGCGTGGAGCAGGAGTTCCTGCGAATCCAGCACCGCGCGCTGACGCTTCTGCGCTTCCAGTTCGGATTTCGTGCTGCCCAATCGCGCCTTTGCGCGGGCCAGGTCGGCGTTGCGGCTTGCCAGTTGTGCGGACGCGGTGCTCAGGTCCGCCTCGCGGCTCGCGAGTTGCGCACGGAACCGCTCCTCGTCCGCCACTACCTGTTCGAGTTTCTGCCGCGTAGCGGATTCGGAGGCGACGAGCGCTTCCTGCCGCCGCCGCTCCAGCAACGTACGTTGCACGTCGGCCTTGGCGCCTTCGATTCCGCTCCGGGCATTGGCAATCGTCGAATTCGCCGCCTCAATTCCCGCCTCCGCCGCCGCGATGTCGGCCTCTGCGGCGCGGATTCCATCTTCCGCCTGAACAATTCGCGCGTCCTGCAGCTCTTTCTGCCTCCGATTGTTGATGAGCGCGTCTTCACCAGCGGCCACCGCAGCCACAGCCTGCTGCACCTGGGCGCGAAAATCCTCGTCGCGCAGTTCTACCAGCAGATCGCCCGCCTTCACCTGCTGGTAATCGGCTACATTCACTTTCGCCACCAGGCCCGCCACCTTGGTGCTGAGCGGCGTAAGGTCGGCGTGGAGGTAGGCGTCGTCGGTTTCCTGCGCGGGGCTCTCGCTGGCCCATGTGTTCCAGTTGCCGGCTATCAGGAACAGAATCCCGCCGGCCATGAGCAAAATCACGAGAGGCACGGCCAGGTTCTTAACGCGGCTCGCCCAAGTTGAGGGCTTCGGACTGTTTGCGGTTGCTTCAGGCATATTGAGAATCTCTATTGCTGAAAGTTACTTTGGGCCGGGACCGGCTGCGAAAGCCGGTCCAACATAGAGGTAACCAACGCTTCCACAGCGCTTCCCATCTCGCGAGACATTCGGGCCACCACACCGGGAACGGAACGCTTGTCCGCCTTCACCCGTTTTGTCGAAGTGCCCTGCCAGAGCACCTCCCCGGTTCGCGTGCTTTTCAATCGCGCCGAGAGGCCGACTTCGATCCAAACGTCGGCGCCTTCATCGACCTCTTCCAGGTGGTCAAGAGTTCCGCTCACAATCCAATCGCAAGTGGTGCTGCCATCGTACAGATCGACGGACTGGAATGCGCCCCGCGCCCGCATTTCGCTGACCATGGCGCTCGTGGCCGCTCGGCGCGGATCGACCGCCCACCGATCGTAGTTGTAAAAGCCAAGCTGCTCCGGTGATTCCCGGTACACAATGGGACCTTCACAGAAATGGCGGAGAACCGAATTGCCGCACGGCAACCGGTCTCAGAGGTGAGATGGTCCGGCCGGTAGACGAGGGAGCGTTAACGCTCAGCAGGTAGTAATTGGGATACCGGATCTTGGCGCATCCGGCGAGACCCGCAAGCGCGGCCACAAGGCCAATCCCCAGTGCCAGTTTCGAATCGTGCATCGATTTCCGTCTCCGCAAACCGGGTCGCCCGGCTTTCAAGAGATAGGACGCGGACTACGCCGTGGTTTGTTGGCGGTTGGAAGCTCGCCGCACCAAGAGCGCTGCTATCCGCTGTGGTATATTGCGCCAATGGCGAGAACCCGGGCAGGTTATTGGACTGTGGCGTTGTTTCTAACCCTAACCGGGGCGATGCTGCCGCAAGGGCCCTTGACGTCCGGGCCGCAGCAGCCGCGACCGTCCTCGGCAGCGCCTCCCGGCACGATCCGTGTCGAGGCGTCGCTGGTCTTGATCCCGGTCCACGTCGCAACGCCCGGCGGCGCCTCCGTCACCGATCTCGCCAAGGAGAGCTTCCGCCTCTTCGACGACGACTCCGAGCAGAACATCAGTTATTTCGCACAGGAAGATGCGCCCGTCTCGATCGGCGTGCTCCTGGATACAAGCGCCAGCATGCAGCACAAGATGCGACGATCCTCGGATGCGGCGGCGAGCGTCCTCCACAGCGCGAATCCCGCCGACGAATTCTTCCTGGTCGAATTCAACGAGCGGGCCAAACTCACGGTCCCGTTCACCACCGATGCGGACCAACTGTATCGCCGGTTTATGCACGCCGGTCCGTTTGGACGAACGTCGCTGCTGGACGCCATTCACCTGGCGTCCGTACAAATGAAAAACGCCCACAACGCGCGAAAGGCGCTCCTCATTGTCTCCGATGGCGGCGATAATCACAGCCGGTTAAGCCGCTCGCAAGTGAGATCCGAGGTGCTCGAATCCGACCTGCAGATGTACGCGATCGGCATCTTCGACGGCTATGCCCGCAAGCGATCGCCTGAGGAGGCGAACGGCCCCGGCCTTCTCGAAGAACTCGCCGGCCAGACCGGCGGCAAGCACTACCGCGTCGATAACCTGGACGAGCTGGCATCGGTCGCCCGCCACATCAGCATCGACATGCGGAACCAGTATCTGCTCGGCTTCACGCCCGCCGGTGCACAGAACGACGGCAAGTACCATCGGGTCAAGGTGACGGTCAACCCAACCAGTGGAACGAAGCTGAACGTGTTCTCTCGCCGCGGCTACTACGCGCCGGCTCAATAGCGGTTGGCTGCCATCGTGCAGCGTGAATCCATGTGCAGCCCCGCCCGGACGCTCTGAGGTTTGCCTAATCGCTTTGCCGCGACGCTTTCGAGAAGGGGGTTCGCGGACGTCTTCTGAGACGCGATGATTGCCGCATGTTCGCGGCTGTTGCGAATTTGGCCTCGGCGCGGTACCGGAAAGTCGCGTCGGCCGAACCTGTCGCAAAGCTTCACTTGCTGGAGGGCTTGCCCGATGACCGATCCGTCTCCGCATTTCTGGATCCTCTGAGATTCCGCGACCAGCTTTGACTCCGAACTCGATCTCCAGACCAGTTCCCCCGCCATCAGCGAGGCGACCTTGGGAGCGCCTTCTAACGCGGCTTTCGCACTCAAGACGTTCGAGCTCCCGCTGGGCGAGTCGGCGGCTGACGCCATTGCGATCGTAGAGGACAGCACGGGAACTGGTGGTCCCCTCGCCCAAGGCAAACACGTCTCAGTGGCTGACCGATCCGGGGAACGGCGGCGGCTCACTGCCGTCTATACCAAGGCGATATTCGGTGATCGTCAGCTCACCGCGGCCGAGCCGCTGCGTGTCCATAGCGACGTGTGTGGTGCGGCAGCTGGGATTCCCGTCCTGTAGTTTGGTGTCGCGGACCAGTTCCACCCGGCGGATTCCAGCGGACGGCGGCCTGACCAGCCGCCCCGCTTGCAAGACCGCCGCGCCGGTGGCGGTGTCGATCCAGAGCTGGCCCGCGATCAGCCAGCTGCGCTTTTTCTTCGGCGCGATCCGAAACACGAACGCCGCGTTGTCGCCGGAGCCAACCTCGCCCACATAGGTGAACCTGTAGTTCGCCGGCGTGAGCGCCACGGACATCGCCGGCGCGTCCTCGACGTGCTGCTGCGCCGACACATAGGGCACGATCACTTCGTCCACCACGGTGGCGTCGCCGTTCAACTGCAACACGTGGTATTGGCTGCGTCCCGATTCGCCGGGCTGCCGGATGGCCAGCACCGCGCCCTGTTTGTACAGGCCCGGCAGCGATGCCTCTATCAACACCGCTACCGGTCCGTATTCGGTGAATGCGTTGGGTAGTTGGACCGAAGCGATGTAACGCGACAAAGGCCAGGCTCGCCGCCGACCGCGCGACCGGGGACGGTTGACAGAGCATGTCCGCGGGGATGAGAAGCGCCAAAAATCCGGCGAGTAAGAGTGGGTGCTTACGGCCCAATCCACGTAGCCCCGGGTCAGGCCGAGCCGTTTGCTGCAAGAATCCTCCCAAGTCTGTTCAATTTTGCGAAAGCGTTTCTTCTCTCCGATCTCCAACAGAATCTCGACATCGGCGGTCGAACAGCGTCCTGCAAACCAGGGCAAGCGCCTGCTAGCGTCCCACCCAGATTCCGACATCGAAGACCTCGTCGAATTATGACCATTTGATCCATGTAAGCTCTCTTCTAAGAAGGAAAACCGGTACAGGAGTACCGGTTCCTTTACTACCCATCAATGAGTTACGAAGGAAAACGGGAACTTCAGTACCCGTTCGGGCTGCAATCCAAAGCGAATGCGCGGCGCGTTTCCACTCTCGATTCGAGTATAGCGGCCAGTCCTATGCCGCCAAGCGCGTGATGACGGGCGCGGCCGGCGATGGCGACGGGAACTGCAGCACGGCAGATTCGCGCCGCCTGGAGGCGCAGACCATGCACATGGGCTGGTCGGCCGACGCCGGTGCCGCTGCCTGCATACGTTCTAACGCGGAACGAATTCCCGTGAGCACCGCCTGCTTGCGAGGACTATCAGCCCACCTCTCCACACAGTGCAACCGATAATGCTCCATCTTCAACCACTGTCCCAGTTTGTCATTCGCGAGTGTCATGCCGCCTCTCCATAAGCATTCCTGTTTCCAACTGCGGAACTGTCATCGATGAGCGGGACGAACCGGTTCGGGCAGTGCAGGCGATGTAGGCCGAGGGCGCACTCGCCGGAGCATCCCGTCGGGGTCCGACACTGGAGCGGATGAGAGTCGTGGCGAGGCAGCCTCAGGCTCGTGGATTGATCCCCAGTCTGGCGCTCCCACACGCGAAGAATCGGACACCGCCGGCTGCTGTCTGAGCGCGGGTGGGTGTCCTATTCGACCCGAATCGTAGCGGTCATCTCGTGGGCGGCTCCGCGGCGACAGGAATGGGCGTTGTCGGCGGCGTTGGTGGTTTCGACGCAGATCATCTGCTGCCACTCGCTGGGAGCCATGTCGGACAGTGGTGTGAGTCCTGCCCGGTCTGCAAACTGCCCTGGTTGGTTCTTCACCAGCGAAATGACGAGATTCTTGTCACGTGAAACGGAATTCCGACACCGAAACATACAAATCCGGCGGTATCGCAGCGGATTGTCATTGGCCCCCAAAGTGCCTCGGAAGACACAGGGCAACCTATGCTCACAACGACTTAGCGCAGAACGAAGCGGCCGGGTGCACAACTGCTCAGCGTGCTTCGGTACCTATCTTGAGCAATGGACTTTCTTCGTCAAGCCGGCGACGCCGTGATTCTGGTAACACTCACACTCTGCCTGCAGTGCGGCGGAATGGCCGCGCTCATCGATTGGGGAATCACGCATTTTTCACGAACCCGACACAGGCTCGGTCCCGTTCGTTCCACGGTACTGATAGTGCGGCTCACAAGTTTGATGATCACGCTTCACATGTCGCAAATCCTGTTATGGGCCGCCTTCTATCGCCTGCATTGTTTTTCCTCGTGGGAATCCGCATTCTACTTCTCGACCGCCAATTACACCACAGTCGGCTGCGCAGATCCTGTTCTCCCGCCGATATGGCGGGATCTGGGTCCGGTCGAGAGCGTAACGGGCGTTCTGATGTGTGGACTCACCGCGAGCTTCTTGTTTGCGATCGTGACGCGCCTCGTGGATCGCGAGACGCGGCTCTCGGGGGAACAACTCCCAGGCATGGAAAGGACGTCCACGCCTGAACCTTCGAGCGTCCCATGGTAGCCACACTGCCTACGACGCAACCGCCGGCCGAAAACCGCGGCATTCGCCAACAAAAATCCCGCGACAGGGGTCCTCTTCTCTGAGAGCGCACAACGCCCGCGCGATGGGGGGAACTCGACGCATATGAACTGGCCGCTGGTGGTCTATTTCGTTTTTGCGCTCTGAGCGAGAATCTGACAGAGTGGGCGTATTACGCGGCTTTCCCTATTGTGTGCACGGCGAGGAGTTCGAGGTTGCTGACCGCCATGCG
>Ga0209698_10001044_pt1 | contig 31958 bp, 21 predicted proteins | sample LitLauG_LLR_2012_FD_187203 | JGI IMG/M metagenome (GOLD analysis project Ga0209698, IMG submission 187203) | Freshwater sediment microbial communities from Pennsylvania, USA - Little Laurel Run_MetaG_LLR_2012 (SPAdes) (version 2) | ecosystem: Environmental > Aquatic > Freshwater > Creek >... | reverse complement strand
CCCATGAGCTGGCTGCAGAACAAGTTCGAAAAGAATTTCATGATCTCGACGGTGGACTACGTCTTCAACTGGGCGCGCAAGTCGGCGCTCTGGCCGATGACGTTTGGGCTGGCGTGCTGCGCCATCGAGATGATCGCGTCATCCACCGCGCGCTTCGATATCGCGCGCTTCGGGTCGGAAGTATTTCGGCCCAGCCCAAGGCAGTCGGATCTGATGATCGTTTCCGGCACGGTCACGTTGAAGATGGCGCCGGTGGTGAAGCGAATTTACGACCAGATGCCGGAGCCGAAGTGGGTGATCTCGATGGGCGCATGCTCGTCGGTTGGCGGCCCGTTCAATACCTATGCCGTGTTGCAGGGCGTGGACCGCATCGTGCCCGTGGATGTGTATGTGATCGGATGCCCCCCGCGTCCGGAGAATTTGTTCTACGCGCTACTCAAGCTGCAGGACAAGATCGACACGATGACGCTCGCCAAGCGTCCCACCGAAGTGCGCCTCGAAGAGCACATGATGGAGAACTTCAAGCGCCAGGTGATGGTGGCGCAGACGATGCAGCCTAAGTAACCGCGATTGCCGGGTTTTGAGCGAAGCTCCAGCCCGCTGCGGTCTTTCCCCCGTTCGGTATCTTGCTGAGTGTCCGGGCAAACCTCCTTGACGCCCTCCCCTCGAGAGGATAATTGCTACCGCGCGAGCTCCACCGACCCGTGCATCCGTGAAGTGACGGCACCGCGCAGGACTCGTCGCCCGGCCGAGAATGGGAGAGACGAGCGGCCAAAATGGTTCCCAGGCGGACCCAATGTCAAGATCGAAAGAGTCTTGCACAGCGTTTGGGCACTAATCCGAAGAGGTAATTGACGCGCTCCCAGAGAAAATAAGACAATCATCCCCATTCAAGTTCGACCGACCCGTATCCCCATCCACTCCCCTAGACAAACGGGCAGGCGAATTGCAGGTTCAACCGCTCTTGAGCGCGCCTCACCCCAAGGTTTGAGAACTCAGTACCCGGTCCTGAGTTTTCAGAAGAACCGAGGAAGCCATCAGTTCTCCGCTGAGAACTGAGAACCCGGAACTTCATAAACAAGGAGAGGGCCCATGCATCCATCAGAGACAACCAAAAAGACAAAAAGCGGTTTGAACATTTCCGATGTCGCCACGACATTCCTCTCGACGAAACTGACACCGGGTGCCCCACAGATTCGCGCTTTTTGCGAAGGTGTGGGAGTAGGCGCGATCCGCGGCGCTTTGACAATGGCTGTGCTTTCTGCGCTATTGCTGATTGCCGCTCGCCCAGCACAGGCCCAAACTGAGACCGTGCTCTACAACTTCACCGGCGGCAGCGATGGCGGCGATCCGCAGTCGAGCCTCACCCCTGGTGATGGCAACTTTTATGGGGTAACCGCTGACGGCGGCGCTTTTGGAGCTGGAACTGTATTTGAGCTTTCGCCGAACGGTGGCGGGGGCTGGAACGAAGCTGTGCTCTACAGCTTCACTGGAGGGGCGGACGGGTTGTATCCAGAATCCTATTTGATCTTCGACGGCGCGGGGAACCTTTACGGAACAACGGCGTCGGGCGGCGTGTATGGATGGGGCACCGTTTTCGAACTCAGTCCCGCCGGTGCAAGCTGGACGGAAACCGTCCTGCATAGCTTTTCTGGCGAGGATGGTGATTGCGGCCAGCCGACGGCCGGCCTGATCATGGACAAGACCGGCGATCTGTTCGGTGAATCCAGCGATTGCATGGGCGGAAAAGGCCTTCACGGAACCGTCTTCCAGCTGACCCCGTCGCCCAGCGGCTGGACGGAGCAAACGATTTACTCTGGCTTGTATATCTCAAGTACGCCCGGATTGACCATGGATGCTGCCGGAAACATATTCGGCACCTCACGGCCGATGGTGTTCGAGCTGTCCCCGAATGGCTCCGGCGGTTGGAACTCGACTAGGATCTTTCGTGGCGCTCACCGGGCAGTGGGCGCTCCTGTGCTCGACCAGGCCGGCCATGTTTACGGCGCCACCACCCTTGGGGGAGCCAACGGTCTGGGAAGGGTTTACAGGCTGACCCTCGGCAAGAAGGGATGGACCAGGAAGACCCTCTACTCCTTTAAGGGCGGCGCAGATGGCAGCTATCCTTACGCGGGGGTGGTCCTCGATGCGGCCGGGAACATTTACGGCACTACCGGTTACGGGGGCCAATCCGGCTATGGAACTGTTTTTGAGTTGGTGGCCCCGGTCGGCAAAGGCAGCTACCAGGAACGGGTACTTTGGAGCTTCAACGGCACGGACGGACTCAATCCGACTGGCAGCCTGATTCTGGACGGCGCAGGGAGCCTTTACGGTGTGACCCGAGTGGGCGGATCGGCCTGGCGGCAGGGCGTATTTAGCGGATATGGCGTGGTGTTTGAAGTCACCCCTTAGCATGCTCGCCAGAAACTAAAAAGGCTCAATGAAGGAACTAGGGAGGGGGGACCATGCATTCACCAGAAGCCGGATTCGAAAGCCGTTTGAACGCATCGGGCGGCAGTCCGAGCCGTCTCTCGGCGACACCGGGAGTGGGCGCCCCGCACATTCGCGCCTTTCGCGAATGTGTGGGTGCGTGCGCTATCCGCCGCGCTTTGACACTAGCTGTGGTCTCCGTGCTGCTGCTGTTGCTTGCCTCCCGCCCAGCGCAGGCCCAAACATTGGCTGTGCTCCACAACTTCGCAGGTGGCAGCGATGGCAGCGATCCCGAGTCCAGCCTCACCCCTGACGGCAAGGGCAACTTCTATGGAACAACCTACGCAGGGGGCCTTGGATTTGGAACTGTATTTGAGCTTTCCCCGAACCGCAACGGAGGCTGGAACGAGACCGTGCTCTACAGTTTCACCTCCGCGGACGGAGCGAATCCGGTTGACGCTTACGTAATCTTCGACAGCGCCGGAAACCTTTATGGAACGACCTACTATGGCGGCACATCGCAATCAGGTGTCGTGTTCGAACTTAGTCCGAAGGGAACAGGCTGGGCAGAAACCGTCCTGCACAACTTTGGGGTCAACGCCGGCGACGGTCTGTATCCGGTGAACGGACTGATCATGGATGCGGCAGGCAATCTCTACGGCACAACTGAAATCGGCTATGGCAGCGGCGGCACTGTGTTCGAACTGAGCCCGTCCGAGAGCGGTTGGACGGAGCAAGTGATTTACAATGGCGGCGTCAATGCCCCGGATTACTTCGCCGGGTTGGCCATGGACGCTGCCGGAAACATCTTCGGTGTCAACGAGCAGACCGTGTTCGAACTATCGCCCAATGGCAGCGGCGGTTGGATCCCGACTGTGATCCACACTTTTCCTCGTCAAGATGGGGTCGGCGAAGGCCAAGATGGCACTCCGGTGCTGGACCAAGCCGGGAACCTTTATGGTACGACCTACTATGGCGGCGTCAGCCAGCAGGGGACCGTTTACAAACTGAGTCCTGGAAAGAATGGGAAATGGTCATACAAGATTCTCCACGCCTTTAAGGGCCCACTCTATGGAGACGGCAGCTATCCTTGCGCTGGGATTGTGTTCGATAAGGCGGGGGACCTTTACGGCACTACGTCCAACGGTGGCAAGTCCCGGTATGGAACTGTTTTCGAGCTAATCGCGCCGGTTCACCCTGGAGCAGCTTACAAAGAGAAGGTCCTCTGGAGTTTCAACAACACGGACGGACTCGAGCCCAATGCCGGCCTGATTCTGGACAGCGCGGGGAACCTTTATGGCACGACCAGCGCTGGCGGATCGAGCGGATACGGCGTGGTGTTCGAAGTGACTCCGTAGCGCTCGTCTTAAGTGAAACGATAGCTCAACATAGCTATTTAGGGAGTGGACCATGCATTCGGCAACAACGGACTGCGGCTTGAAAGGCAGTTTGAACTCTTCCAACATCGCGCCCACGATGCTCTCGGCGACACTAGCAGCGGGTGCCCCACACATTCGCGCCTTTTGCGAATGTGTGGGTGTATGCGCTATCCGCGGCGCTCTGACGCTGGCGACGCTCTGCGCGCTGCTGCTGGTTTCCGCTCGCCCGGCACAGGCCCAGACTGAGACCGTGCTCCACAACTTCACCGGCGGCATCGATGGCGATATTCCCAATGCCGGCCTTACCCCTGACTCCAAAGGCAATTTCTATGGGGTCACTCCCAACGGCGGGTTGTACGGATATGGGACCGTATTTGAGTTTTCGCCGGACGGCCGCGGAGGCTGGAACGAGACCGTGCTCTACAGCTTCGCCGGGGGCGCTGAGGGCGGCCTTCCATGGTTCTCCGGCGTGGTTCTCGACAGCGCTGGAAGCATCTACGGAACTTTGTTCTATGGCGGCTCGAATGCATGCGAGAACGGCTGCGGCGTCGTGTTTGAACTGAGTCTCGTGGACGGAGCCTGGACGGAAACCGTTCTCTACACATTTCCCGGAGGCGCGGGCGGCGAATCTCCAATAAACAACCTGATCATCGACAAGGCGGGCAATCTTTACGGCACGGCTTCCACGTTCGGTATCGGCGCCGGCGGATTCGTATATGAGCTGAGCCCGTCCGGTGGCGCCTGGACCGAGAGAACCATCTACGACACCAGCATTAGCGGCGGTTTGACCATGGATTCTGCCGGAAACATCTTCGGCGTCACCAGCGTCATGGGCGCTGTATTCGAATTGTCGCCGACTGGCAGCGGCGGCTGGAATCCTACTGTGATCCACACCTCTTCCAAAAGCGCCAAAAGCTATTATCAGATGGGCACCCCGATGCTCGACGCTGCCGGAAACATTTACGGCACGTCAGGGTATGCCGGTGTCAACAAGGACGGTACCGTTTACAAGCTGAGCCTGGCAAAGTCCGGAAAATGGACGGGCAAGCAACTCCACGTCTTCGCGGGTGGCCCAGATGATGGCAAAACTCCCTACGGGGCGGTTGTGCTCGATGCCGCAGGAAACGTCTACGGCACCACGGCCTACGGTGGCCAGTCCGGCTTGGGGACCGTTTTTGAACTGGTGGCCCCGGTTGGCAAGGGCAATTACACCGAAAAGGTCCTATGCAATTTCGCCGGCCCGAATGGAAATCGGCCTGAAGCCAGCCTGGCTATGGACAGCACAGGCAACCTCTACGGTACGGCCCAGTACGGTGGACTATACGGAAACGGCGTAATCTTCGAAGTGACTCCCTAGGATCCTCACCCCTGAGAACACTCAGCAATATAAGGAGACGGCCATGCATCCATCAGAGACGAACAGCCGAACAAAAGCCCGTTTGAAATTTTCTAATATGAGGCCGATATTTCACTCGACGACACTAGCAGCGGGTGCCCCACACATTCGCGCCTTTTGCAAATGTGTGGGTGTATGCGCTATCCGCGGCGCTCTGACGCTAGCGGTGCTCTGCGCGCTGCTGCTGATTTCCGCTCGCCCAGCACAGGCCCAGACCGAAACCGTGCTCTACAACTTCATCGGCTACCCCTACGATGGCGGCTATCCCAATGCCAGCCTCACCCCCGACGGTAAGGGGAACTTCTATGGGACGACGCCAAACGGGGGGTTGTACGGATATGGAACCGTGTTCGAACTCTACCCGAACGGCCATGGAGGCTGGAACGAGAGCGTGCTCTACAGCTTCCCCTATGGGGCGGACGGGGGCTTCCCATGGTTCTCCGGCGTGATTCTCGACAGTGCCGGAAACCTTTATGGGACCTCATACGATGGCGGCTCGAATGGATGCGAAATCGGCTGCGGTGACGTGTTTGAACTGAGTCCCATGGGTGGTGGAGGCTGGACGGAAACCGTCCTCTACACATTTCCCGGAGGCGCGGGCGGCCAATTACCCTTGAACAGCCTGATCATGGACTCGGCGGGCAATCTCTACGGCACGGCTTACACCGGCGGCATCGGCGCCGGGGGAATCGTCTTTGAGCTGAGCCCGTCGGGTGGCGGGTGGACGGAAAAAACTATCTACGAAACCAGTATCAGCGGCGGGTTGACCATGGATCCCGCGGGAAACATCTTCGGCGTCACCAGCGTCATGGGCGCAGTATTCGAGCTGTCACCGGACGGCAAAGGCGGCTGGAATTCGACCGTGATCTACGCCACCTCCAAGAGCCCCAAAAGCAATTATCTGATGAGCACTCCCGTGCTCGACGCAGCCGGAAACATTTACGGCACGTCAGGGTATTCCGGCGTCAAGAAGTACGGAACGGTCTACAAGCTGAGCCGCGGAAGGACGGGAAAGTGGACAGGGAAGGTTCTCCACGCCTTTGCGGGCAGTCCGGCCGATGGCAGCAATCCTTACGGGGGAGTTGTGCTCGATGCAGCGGGGCACATTTACGGCACTACGGCTTACGGTGGCTCGTCGGGCGATGGCGTCGTTTTCGAGCTGGTTGGCAAGGGCAACTACACCGAAAAGGTTCTATGGAATTTCACTGGCGCGAACGGAAATCGGCCTGAAGCCAGCCTGACTCTGGACGCCAAGGGCAATCTCTACGGCACGACCTTGGACGGCGGATCGGGCAGCGCTGGCGTGATCTTTGAAGTGACCCCGTAGAAGTGACCCCGTAGGATACTCGCCCGTACGCCAGACGAAGGCTCAACAAAGCCTATAAGGAGGGACCATGCATTCAGCAGCGACGAGCACCAGCGCAAAAGGCACACTGCACTTCTCCCGCCTCGGGCTGACATTCTGCTCGACCCAGATGGCGGTCGCAGCGATCCGCGGCGCTCTCGTACTGGCTGGGCTTTCCGCGATGTCGCTGTTTGGCGCCCGTCTGGCGCAGGCCCAAACGGAGACGGTGATCTACAACTTTTGCCCGGATGGCCAAGGCTATTCCTGTCCGAGCGGAGCCGTTCCCGAAGGCGGCCTCGCTCGTCGTCATGGCAAGCTCTATGGCACTACTCACAATGGCGGGGCGGCTGGAGCGGGGACCGTATTTGAGCTTTCGCCGAATGGCCGCGGAGGCTGGAACGAGAGTTTGCTCCACAGCTTCACCGGCGGGGCGGACGGGGAAAGTCCATTCGGCAACGTTATATTCGACCGCCAAGGTAACCTCTATGGAACGGCGGCCTACGGCGGTGCAAATAAATACGGCGTTGTGTTCGAACTTAGTCCTGTGGGTTCAAGCTGGACGGAAACCGTACTGTACAACTTTACGAATGGGGTGGACGGTGCCTACCCGGTAGGTGGCCTGGTCATGGACCCGGCAGGCAATCTGTATGGCACGACGGTCAACGGAGGCTTCGGGGCGTTCGTGTTCGAACTCACGCCGTCTGGTGGCAACTGGACGGAGCGCGTGATCTACGGCCCCGTCGATTACGGTTACACCGGTTTGACTAGAGACACCGCCGGAAACATATTTGGCGTCTCCACTGAAACCAAAGGTCAGAATAACGTTTATATAAACAAAGCCTTCGAGCTGTCACCGAACGGCGAGGGTGGTTGGAAGTCCAAAGTGATCTATGCCTTTAGACATGACGTCTTTGCAAATGGAACTCCCGTGCTCGATAAGGCCGGGAACCTGTACGGTACCACTTTCAATGACGGCGCCAATGGCCTTGGAACGGTCTACAAGCTCAGCCCTGGAAGGAAGGGGTGGAGGAAGAAAACTCTTTATTCCTTTCGGGGCTACCTCCAAAATGACGGCGCCAACCCAGGCGGTGGGATTGTGTTCGACGCCGCCGGGAACATTTACGGCGCCACGGCCAACGGCGGCGCGAACGGCGATGGCGGCTATGGAACCGTTTACGAGCTAGTGCCCCCAGTTGGCCCTGGTCACTACCAGGAGAAGGTCCTCTGGAGTTTCAACGGCACAGATGGTTCCGAGCCCGGCGACCGCCTGATTCTGGACAACACAGGCAAACTCTATGGCACCACCTCATCTGGCGGCGGCTCGGGTTGCAGCAGCCCGGTTGGATGCGGCTTGGTGTTCGAAGTGACCCCATAGGTCGCCCGCTGACAAACTGAGAGAGAGCCTTCAACAGAGGCGCATCGTCCTCTCGGTAGCAGCTTCGATTGCGCGGGAAAGCGTCTTGCGGTGATCACTCAGTAAACCAATGCTGCTGTAAGCTACTGATTGTAAACATTTTATCTAAGTTGTGACGTAAGTCTAACATTCCAGAACAGGTTGCAGGAATTCTGCGGGTGCGGGATTTTGTATAGTAACCGATAAGTCATCATCTCCTGTTGACTGATTTCAATGACATACGAACGTAATCCCATATTTTCATGGGGCTAAGTCATTGATTATTTACCATTTAGTCAATGATTCAGCTGGTTTTTTCCATTGACACGCGCCTCCCACCCCGGTAGCATTTTCAGATCGTTTGACCAAAGGAGCATACGACCTTAAGAAATCGACTTTCCACGATGAGAGGTAACTGAATGCGACGACGTTTAGCCGAAAGCCTGGCGGTGGTTTTATCAATCGCCAGTCTGGGGGCCGGAGCCGCATCCGGGCCAAGCAGCCTGGAAGCCGCCAAGGTCACACCGCCGCCGGTCACTGTGAGTCAGACCGGCAAGTCCACAACTCGAAAGATCAACAGCCCGAAGTCTGCGGTAACTAAAGTCAGGGCCTACCAAGTCGGGACCGCTTCCTGGTACGGAGTCCAGTTCCAGGGCAAACCGACCGCCAGCGGAGAGCCCTTCGACATGCGCGATTTCACCGCCGCCCACCCGAAGCTGCCGCTAGGCACGCTCGTCAAGGTCACCAACCTGAAAAACGGCAAAGCCGTGGTGGTTCGGATCAATGACCGGGGTCCCGTAGTGGACGGCCGGATCATCGACGTTTCCTACAACGCCGCGCGCGCTCTGGGCTTCAACCAGCGCGGTTTGCAGACGGTCCGCCTGGATCTTTACCAGCCCGCAAGTTCCCGGACAGTGAACATGGCGCTGCTGCAACCCGTAGCCAAGCTGAACTAAACCCGATACACTCGGCAACGAGAGTTCCTAAGCAGTCCTGAAATATGGACCCGCGCCAGCGTCTCATCGTTGCCTTGGATGTATCAACGGCGGCGGCCGCCCGGAAGATCGTGGCGGCCGTCGGCGACTCCGCCATTACCTACAAAGTGGGCATGCAGCTTTATACCCACGAAGGCCCTGCCATCGTCCGCGAACTGGTCGATGCTGGACACCGGGTCTTTCTCGACCTGAAGTATCACGACATCCCAAACACTACTGCCGCCGCCGTACGCGAGGCGGCGCAGCTAGGCGTAAGCATGCTGACCGTGCACGCCTCCGGAGGCGGCAAGATGCTGCAAGCCGCCGTCGAGGCCGCGCGGGCCGCCAAACCCGACGTACTCGTCCTGGCGGTCACCGTGCTCACCAGCCTGGACGACGTCGACCTGGGCAAGATTGGCCTGCGCGGAGGAGTGCTCGATCAAGTCCTGAGGCTGGCCGCCCTGGCGCTTTCGAATGGATGCAAGGGGGTGGTCGCTTCGGCGCACGAGGCCGCCGCGCTGCGCGAGGAGTTTGGCCGCGATTTCGCCATTGCGACTCCCGGAGTGCGCCCTGCGGGCAGCGGACACGACGATCAGGCCCGCGTCGTCACACCTGCTGAAGCGATTGCCGCTGGAGCCTCGCACATCGTAGTGGGCCGCCCAATCACGGAAGCTGCCAGCCCCGCGGCTGAAGTGCGGGCGATTTTAGGGCAGATCGGGTAAAGGCAGTTCTCAGTTCCCCGGTTCTCAGTTCTCAGAAAAAAGGCGAAAAAGAGGATGGTGGGCTGTCTTGAAGCAGAACAGGTGACACCGCACCTCGTCTGTTGTTGTGGTTGGTTCTGACTGAGAACTGAGAACCGGGAACTGAGAACTGATTCCTACAGTTTTTCGAAGAATTCGCAGCCCGAACACGAAATATAGATTCCGCCGGGCACGCCGCGCTCGCGGTCCTTCATGCGCTTGACGATGCGGGTTTCTTTGCCGCACTTCGGACATGCGGTCGATTTCGTGGTATCCATGACCTTTTTCCGGTCGGCTGTCTTTGCAATTTTCGCCATGCAACCTCTCCTGACAGGAATGTGCCGCTGGCCCGAAGGCCGCAGTTCTACCTGGATATTTGGGAGTATCGTCCTCGGGTAGTACCAGAACGCCGGGCCTGTATCGAATCAGCCGGGCAGGATCGACACGCGCGCAAGCGGTGTACCGTACTCGCCTCTTGAATCTTACACGAAATTGCAGGTGACATAGGGACGTGACGGCTGACCTGGCGATTTGCCGGCCAGAGAACGCTCCCAGCAAACAAAAAACAGCCCCGCATATCTGCGGGGCTGCTTATAAAGCACTCTACGTCAACAACCTTACTTGCCGGTGCCGGTCAGATTCGACACCTGCGGGCTGTTGCTGGCCGTGTCCGATACCTGGACCGTCCCCGTCCTCGTCCCCGTCTGGGTCGGAGTGAACGTCACGTTTATGGTGCAGCTGGCGTTGGATGTCAACTGTACCTGGCAAGTCGTCGAGGAAACGGCAAAGTCCCCCGTCGTCGAGATCACGATGTTATGAATCACTGTGTTCAGGTTGTTTCTGAGCGTAAACACCTTCGCCGGGCTCGTCGTCCCGACTTTCTGGGACGCGTACTTCGCACTGGCAGGTGTTAACGTGACCGGAGCTTTGCCGGTGCCCGACAAGGACACCGTCTGCGGACTGTTCGAAGCGTTGTCATTGACCGAAAGCGTCCCCGTCCGCGCCCCAGTCTGGGTCGGACTAAAGGTAACCTTGATCAGGCAACTGTTGCCCGCGGCCAAAGTGGAGCCGCAGGTGTTCGTTTGCGAGAAATCACCGCTGGTCACGATGCTGCCGATGTTCAGCGTCACGCTCCCGCCGTTGGTGAGTGTGGCCGTCTTCGAAGCGCTCGACTGCCCCACTACAACCGTGCCAAATAAGAGAGAGCTTGGCGTCAGAGTGATACCGGAAGCAATCGGGTTCACGGTGAGGCTCACGCTCGTCGTGTGCGTCAGGGAGCCAGACGTGCCGGTAATGGTCACGTTGACTGTCCCCAAGGCGGCCGTGCCGCTGGCCGTCAGGGTCAGCACGCTGGTCGAAGTGGTCGGATTCGTGCCAAACATCGCCGACACGCCGCTCGGCAAGCCGGAGGCGGACAACGTAACGCTGCCGGTGAACCCGTTCAGATCGTTCACCGTGATGGTGCTCATGCCGCTACTACCCTGGGTGATGGTTACAGCGCTCGGATTCGCGCTGAGATAGAAGTCCGGGCTGGTGCTCCCGCAACCCGGGAACTTGAAATTCGCGATGCGGGTCGCCCAGTCGAAGGAGCCGGTGGTCTTTATGTACTCTTGCGTATACCAGAAGGTACAGTCGTCCACGGGATCCACTTGCATGGCGCTGTAATCGCCCCAGCGATTGGACGTGGATTCCTGTACGCCGGTGCCGGTCACGACATTGATCTCCGCTTCCATCGTGCCCGCCGCGTCGGTCGGGGTGCGGCCGGCGATACGGACAGTGGTATCCAGACCTTGAGAGGAGTTCACTACGCTGAAGCCGATGGCCTGGTCACCCGCCGAGTCCATGGCTGTGCTTCCCATCCAGCGATTGCTGGAATCAGGCGAGAACGTTCCCTGTTGCGCAACCGTGGGAGTGCCGTTGGGATCCTGGATCTCATACCAGCGTATCCCGGAAGGATTCCCCACTGAGTGGTTAAAGCCGACCGATTCATGCGAGCCGAAGTTGCGGTAGAAAAGCCGGTACATCGGCCGGTCGGAGAGCGTATCCAGCTGCTCGCCGGGGCTGGGTTGAGCGACCGTAGAAGGCGCCGGCGTAAACGCCGCCACCGAGATGTTGGTCGGCCCAGTAAAGGTGGAATTCGAAGGAGTGTTGAAATCGACGTGATATTTGAACAGCTGTATAACTCCGCTGGAACCGTAGGTCATGAAGAAACTCGGCTCGCCAGAGGGGGGCGCAATGGTTCCATCCAGGTCCGACGGCAGAAGTGGATTGAGCGAACTGGATTGCTGGAAGCACTGTATGGGGCGGGCGGCGGCTCCGGTCAACATGTTGGTGCGATCGACCGCGCACGCGTCCGGCCCAATAAATGAGGCTCCGTTCAGGAAGATGTTGAAGGACTCGTAATAGCCATCCGGCCAGACGCCAAGTTTCGGATAATCGGGAAAATCCGAGTTGCCGAAGCTGAAAGCGTAGCGATTGTAAGCGCCGGTCGCATCGTCGGTCTGCGAAACCGCAACGCAGTCCATGTACGGGGTGCTGGATACGACGAATTGCTGGAACACCCAGCGGTCGGCCAGCTTATCGAAGGCGACGGTGCCATCACCGTTGTTGGTGGTTTCGCAGGTTCCGCCAAAGCCGCTAAACAAAGTGTTCGTGGCCGTTGGCCCGGTGATCACCGAACCCGTGGATTTGTTGTAAACCGTAAAAACCGTATTCACCAGCTGCACGTACTGTGTGGTCCCAACCGCCCCATTGGTGTCTGGTGGGGCACAATCGCAGACCGAGTCGAAGTCATTCCCTTCGAAGTTGAGTCCTATGGTTGCGGCCAGTGGCCCGAACCTGCCGGTTTGCAGCACTGGGTCTTTCACGCTGGCAGGATAATCGCGAGGTGGAAGCGGGAGCTCCGGCCGGACCCAGGGGCGCGTGGGCGGGTTGGGTTGCGGATAGAATCGGATCATGTCCTTCAGGGACATTGAGGTGTCATGATGGTCTTGCCAGTACTCTTTGCTCGGACCCGTTTGGACCCGCGCCGAGTTTTGTGCTGACAATGCGTGCGTAAGGAAAACGCACATACAGAACCCAAGGCAAAGCAGAAACAAGGAAACTGCCCGTCGATTTATAAGCGCCGCTACTGCTGCATGTCGTTTCGTCGTCACTTTTTCCTCCCTGTTGATTTTTCTTTTCTTCTTTCCCTGCCACTTCGGATGGAACCTAAACGCCTTCAAATTCCAACGTCAAAACATCGTCGGCTTCCAGCATCCTTGTCGTAGGTGCCGCCGCCTTCTCCACCTCTTTTCTTTCTCGTCTTTGTCTTTGTCCTGGGCACTCGTCAAAAATAGAAAGTGCGACCAGCAACAAAAAGAAATAAGTAAAGGATCTGGCGGCGGGGCCGGAACTTCCTTACATCAAGCATTCGCTGGACTCAACCTTTTCTGTCGATTCGCCGCCGCCAAAGAAGCGCAGCGGTAGCGCGGACACTCGCATGAATCACTAACCGTTACTGTTCTGGGTTCCCCCCGTGGAAGTGGGCGGAGTTAGGGGAAACACTACTAGTGCTCGTAGGTTATACCTCGACTTTCAGCAAAAGGCAAAGTAAAAGCCTCTTCCATCCACGCTTTTCGAGCTTGCGCAGCCCCATGGATGAAACTGGTTGCAGTGTTTGTGCGTTTCTTTTCCGCTCTAGCGAGATGGCGTCTTGCGAAACGTCCCGTCCCCGCAAGAACCTGCCGCCAGAGGACCAAAAAACTGTCCGGCATCTCTGCGGGTGTAGTGCACTAACGACTTTACTTGCCGGTACCCGTCAGATTCGACACCTGCGGGCTATTGCTGGCGCTGTCCGATACCTGCACCGTGCCCGTCCTCGTTCCCGTCTGGGTGGGAGTGAAGGTCACGCTGATGCTGCAGTTGCCATTGGCCACCACGCTCGACCCGCAGGACGTCCCGGACACAGCGAAGTCGCCCGTGGTGGAAATCAAAACGCCAGTAAGCGCTACGCTTTGGTGGTTGGTTAGCGTAAACGTCTTCGGTGCACTCGTCGTGCCGACTGTCCTCGTCGCGTAAGTCGCTGTCGGGGGGGTCAACGACGCTGGGGCTTCACCCGTGCCGGAGAGCGGCACCGTCTGCGGGCTGTTCGGAGCGTCGTCGTAGATCGAAAGCGTTCCCGTCCGCGTCCCAATCTGGGTCGGAGTAAAAACAACTTTGATCTTGCAGCTTTGTCCCACAGCCAAGGTGCTGCCGCACGGGTTCGTGCTGGTCGTTTGCGCGAAATCGCCACTGACCACGACGTTGCTGATGTTCAGCGTTGCGCTTCCGCTGTTGGTCAGTATGACCGTCTTCCCGGCACTCGTCCCTCCCACCAAGACCTTGCCAAAGGTGAGAGAGGTCGGCGACAGGCTGACCGCCGGAGCGAGATTGCTCACCGTGAGGTTCACGGTCGTCGTATGCATCAAGCTCCCCGACATGCCCTGAATGGTTACGGGAACCGTTCCTGTCGCAGCGGTAGCGCTGGCCGTCAGGGTCAGCGTGCTGGTCGAAGTTGTAGGATTCGTGCTGAAGCCCGCCGTCACGCCGTTGGGCAGACCGGAGGCGCTCAAGGTGACACTGCCGTTGAAGCCGTAAAACGCGCTCACCGCGATATTGCTCGTGCCGTTGCCGCCCTGGCTGACGGTGACGCTACTGGGATTCGCGAAGACGCTGAAGTCTGGGGTTCCAATACTGCAACCGGAGAAGATGAAGGACCCGATGTTCGTGTTCCAGTTGAAGCTGCCACTGACTTTCTCGTACTGGTCCACGTACCAGAAAGTGCAGTCGTCGCTGGGGTCGACTTGCATGGCGGTGTAATCACCCCAGCGAGCCAGACCGCTGGTCTGCGATCCCGTGCCTTCCAGCAGGCTGGCTTCCGACTCCATGGTGCCCAAAGGGTCGCTAGGCACCCGGCCGGTAAAGCTGATGCCGGGATTGATGGAGCTGCTCGATACGCTGTATCCAAGGCCGATGTCCGCGCTCTGGTCCTCGGCCATGCTGCCCATCCAGCGATAGCTGCTATCCGGAGCGAAGGTTCCCTGCTGATTCAGGGTTACGCTGCCGGCCGGATCATAAAGCTCGTACCAGCGGACCGCCACCTGGCTCCCATTGGCGACAGCGTGGTTGACCACCGCCCGATCATGATCGGGGAAGCGCCGGATGGCAAAGCGATACATCATCCGGTCGCCCAGCGTATCCAGGGTCTGAGACGTTCCAGACTGCGGGACGCAGCCGCTGCAGGCCAGGGTGTCGTCCGCGACGCTGATGGTCGTCGCCGGGGAAAGCGTGGCCGTGGACGTCGCGAAGTTCAGCGTCAGCGTACGGAGGTACAGCTGGCCGGGGCTGTTGTTCTGCCAGGTGATGTACAGTCCTGGCGTGCCATCCACGGGAGGAGTGGAGCCATCGATGTCGGATGGCAAATAACTGCCTTCGTTACTGGGAGTCATCTTGCAAAGTTGGGCCGCAGATGAGTTCCCAGCCAGCATCTTGGTGCGGTCGAACCCGCACAGGTCCGCGCCGATGAAGGACTGACCATTTTGAAAAATGTTGTAGGTAGCCAGGTACGCGCTGTTACTGGCCGTCGCCCAGACGCCAAGCTTCGGGTAGTCGTTAAGATTGGGGCCAAAAGAATAGCTGTAAAGATAGTAGGCGCCGGTCGGATCGTTGGTTTGGGAGACGGCAACACATTCCGCGTAATTGCTCTTGGCGCCGATGTCGCTGATGAGCCATCGGTCGGCTTGGCGGTCGTACAGAACAATGGGATCGCCGACTGTCCCCGTACACAATCCGCCGAGTGGAGTGAACAAGCTCTGGATGTCGGTAGGGCCCGCGAGCAATGTGCCGCTCTTGTTATAGACCGCGAATTGCACGTTGACGGTCTCCACGATGTGATTGGGACCGACCGCCATGTTGGAATCCGAAGGCGCATAGCCGGGCGACGGGAGGCCATCGAAATCAATGCCGGGCGTGGCCGCAACCATCGGCCTGACTTCCTTCTGCAGCACTGGATCTTCCTGGAGCCAGGGGCCGGTTTGGGTTTTGAACCGCAACGGACTCGGGCGCGGCTCCGGCATTTCCTGGGTGGCGAACATCGACATATGGATCGGGAGATGCAACACTCGTTCGGAGACCGCGAAGCCCGAGGGGTAGGTCACGATTGTTTTGTTCTTGTCTTCCCCGGCAAAGGCCAGAGTCGCCAACGCCAAGCCGCAAAATAATAAGATGGCCGTTCGGCCCGCAGTTCCTGTTCGAACCATTGACTTCTCCTGGTTTAATCGGCTTGGGGATTGAGTCTGAATGGTGGACTCCGGCCATTGTTTCCTCGCAAGTGGGGGCCGGAACTTCCTGACATCAAGCATCCGCTAAATCGAACCTTTCTCCATCGATTCAACAGCCTTCGTGCTTGCCGCCGTCCGGTGAGCGCAGGGATGATTCAAGAACCCCCTCGGAGCGTGGGCGGGACTTCTGGGGGGAAGGGAGTGGCGCTGATAGTTTATACCTCGCTTTTCAGGAAAAGGCAAAGCCAAAACTCCCCATCTCTGCTTATCGAGCGTGCAGCAGCCGTATAGATGAAGCGGGTTGCAGTGTGTGTGCGTTTATTTTCCGTTCCGCCCGAGATGACATTCTGCGGACCGCCGCCGAACAAAAAAACAGCCCCGCATCTCTGCGGGGCTGGTGCAGTAAAACAGACGATCTTCCTTGGACGATCTTACTTGCGCGAACCTACTTGCCTGTGCCCGTCAGATTCGACACCTGCGGGCTGTTGTTGGCGCTGTCCGCCGCTTGCACCGTCCCCGTCCTGGTCCCCTTCTGGGTCGGGGTAAACGTCACGTTGATGGTGCAGCTACCCATTGCGGACACGGTTGACCCGCATGTTGTCGAGGACACAGCGAAGTCGCCAGTCGTCGAGATCAAGACTCCCGTCAGCGTTACGCTTTGGTTGTTCTTAAGGGTAAACGTTTTCGGGGGACTCGTTGTTCCCACCGTGCGGGACGTGTAGGTCGCCGTCGCAGGGGTCAACGTCGCTGGGGCAACACCGGTGCCTTTGAGCGGCACCATCTGTGGACTGTTCGGAGCATTGTCGGTGATCGTAATGTTGCCCGTCCGCACTCCCAGCTGGGAAGGCGTAAAGACAACCGTGATCTTACAATTTTGTCCCGCGGCCAAGGTGCTGCCGCAGGGCTTCGTGCTGGTGTGCAGCGCGAAATCGCCACTGGAGACGATGCTGGCTATATTCAGCGTCGCGGTCCCGCTGTTGGTAAGGGTGACCGACTTCGCCGAGCCCGACGTCCCCAACACTATATTGCCCCATGACAGGGAGGTCGGCGACAGAGTGACTGCCGCACCGCTATTACTCGGGTTCACGGTGAGGCTGATCGTGGTCGTATGCGTCAGCGATCCCGACACGCCCTGGACCGTCACGGTGACGGTCCCGGTGGTCGCTGTGGCGCTGGCCGACAGGGTCAGCAGACTGGTGGAGGTTGTAGGATTCGTGCCGAACATTGCGGTAACGCCGCTCGGCAGTCCGGAGGCGGACAACGTAACGCTGCCGGTGAACCCGTTCAGATCGTTCACCGTGATGGTGCTCGTGCCGCTGGTACCCTGGGTGATGGTTACGGTGTTCGGATTGGCGCTGAGGTTGAAGTCCGGAGTACCACCACTACCGCAACCCGGGAAGTTGAAGCTGCCGATGGCAGTGCTCCAGTTGAAGCCCTGGTTCTGTCCCGTGGTCTTCAAATATTCTTCCGTGAACCAGAAGGTGCAGTCATCGGTGGGATCGACGGTCATCGAAGTGTAGTCGCCCCAGCGATTAGCGCCGTTGAGTGTCTTTTGCGATCCTGAACCTTGTTTCAAGAGCACTTCGGCTTCCAGGGTGCCCGCCGGGTCACCCGGCACGCGTCCGGCATAGAGCAAAGAAGGATAGTCGCCGACGCTGGCACTGGACTTGCTGTAGCCGACAGCGATGTCCTGGTTCTGGTCCATCGCGACCGACGACATCCAGCGATAACTGGAGTCCGGTGCCCAGGTGCCGGATTGGAACACGGTTGGAGAGGTCTCGGGATTGTGAATTTCGTACCAGCGAGCGCCGCTGCTGCTGCCGGCCACTACCGTGTGGCTCACCAAAAGCGTCGTGTGATCGCCGAAATTGCGGTACACCAGTCGGTACATCAAACGGTCGGAGGCGCCCTCCAGGTTCTGGGCACCAGCCGTCGGCTGGGGCACGCACGCATTACGTTGCACGCTCGCGCACAGCGGAGTGAAAGCAGCGACCGGAATCAGGGTTGGGCCGGTGAAGGTTGAATTGTTGGGGTTCACGAAATCGACGTGGAACGCGAACATGCTCAGGTTGGCGCTGCCATCGGGATCGAGTTCCATCACGAAGTTGGGAGTGCCCGCGGCCGGAGGCGTGGCTCCGTCCAGGTCGGAAGGCAACATGCCAAAATTGTTGGCATCCAGCGTTTTGGGGAAGCACTGCATGGTGGCGGTATTGCCAGCCAGCATCTGGGTGCGGTCCGCTGCGCAGGCCGCCGCCCCTAGAAAAGCGGTTCCCCCGGAATTGAAATTATTGAAGGTGAAGTAGTATGCGTCCGGCCAAACGCCCATCTTCGGGTAGTCCGGGAAAGTGTTGAACGCGAAAGCATAACGGTTGTAGGAACCGGTGGCGTCGGAAGTCGTGGACACGGCCACGCATTCGTAATCGCTGCCCGACCCGTTGATGGCAAACTGGGAAACCACCCAGCGCTGGGCCGCCGCGTCAAATCTTACGATCGGGTCGCCGCTGTTGTCGGTCTGGCACGAACCACCGAATCCCGACCAGAATGAGTTTCCGGAGAGCGGACCCAACAAGTTATTCCCACTCTTGTCGAAAACCTGGTAGGTGAGGTTCACATATTGGACATATTGCGTTAAGCCCGGCGCGCCGTCATTGTCCGGCGGCATGCAGTTGCAGAAGAAGTTGTCGCCGTAGCCAATGCCGTCAAATTCAACGTTGAAGGTCGGGGTCAGTGCGATCGGAGAATTCTCCGCCGTTTGCAGCACCGGGTCCTTCTCCACCGGCTTATTGTCCCAGGGGTGATTCGGATTGCCTGGATTCTCGATCTCGTGCAGCGGAGGCGTGCCCCATTCGGGTAGCAACGGTGCAATTTCGCGAAGGATCGGTCCAGTGTCGTGTTTGAGTTCTTTGATGACCGCTGCTCCCTTAGTCACCGTTTTGGATTGTTGAGCGAATGTCGGCAGTGCCAGACAGAACACCATCAGGAACGCCACGACTGCGATTCGTTTGGTCGTCACTCTTTCCTCCTTGATTATCTCTATCATTTCTTGTCCCCTACCATTTCGGATGGGTCGTACACGCCTTCCATTTCCAATACCAGGACATCATCGGCGTCGAGTTTCTCTTCGATGGAACCGCCGCCTTTGATCCCTCTAAACTTTCCCGTGCCGCGCATCAGGCTCCAGCGGCCCGTGGCCGAAGCCGGGCCCTTTTCCGCCAACACCTGGCCAATGCTCTTCCACGTCAGCTTTTCGCCATTGTCCAGGGTGTCAGTCTCGAATCCGTTGACGTGAAGCATGCCTTCGCTTTTCTCGGCGAAACTGACCGACACCCCGTCTTTGGTTTTCGCACCCATGAACAGCATCGGCTCCGTCCAAGTGCACTTGCGCTTTGCGATCGTCAGAGCGTGTCCGGGACGGTCCGGTACTTCGATCGAGTACGCCGGATCGGGCTTGTCGCAGCGCACTTTGCCTTCCACCTTGACAAAATTGCCGTTCATCTTCTCCTTCGAATCTTTTTCGTTTTTGTCTTTGTCTTTGTCCTGGGCTGTCATCGGAATAGAAAGTGCAACCAGCAGTGAAAAGAGAGTAAGAATCTGGGGAAGAGGGCGGTACTTCCTGACATCAAGCATTCGCTGAATTGAACCTCTCTGCGTCGATTCAACCACTGCAGTGCCGGCAGACGTCGAAGGAGCACAGTAATAGCGCGGGCTTCCACGTATCGCCAACGACAGAACCGCTTTTGGTAAAGACCCCCTCGGAGCGTGGGCGGGGCTTTGGGGGAAAGGTACTAGCGCTCGTAGTTTATACATCGCTTTTCACAAAAAGGCAAAGGAAAACCGGCCCACAACGCGGCTTGCAGCAAAGGTGAACTTGTTTGCACATCGGGCCTTCCGAGCGCAGAAAAAACGACACTCTTGGCAGAGAGAAAAAATTCATCGGCGCAAGAAAGGCCTTGCAAAAGAGTGAGGATGAACGCAAGCTTGCTGCTTGAGGGATGGGCGAAGATCGGTTCGCTCCATCTCGCAAGCCTGCTTCCCCCCCGGGACAAGAATATGTTCATTTGCCAAGGTCACCCAAGCAGCACTTCTTTTGTTAGTCGGGTTGGCAGCGGTCCCCTCAAGCTGGGCACAGATCTACACGGTGCTCTACACGTTCACGGGTGGCACGGACGGAGCAGCCCCTGGCGGGTTGGTTCGGGACTCCGCTGGCAGCCTGTACGGCACCACTCGCTCCGGTGGCCAATTCGGCTACGGCACAGTCTTCAAGCTGAGCCGGAAAGGCCAGTTTAGCGTGCTCCACGCTTTTGCGAATGGGGCTGATGGGAACACACCCGGAGGTTTGGTCATGGACTCCGCCGGCGACCTGTACGGCTCTGCTGCCGGAGGAGGACGATTCAACAGCGGAACGATCTTCAAGTTAGCCAACAAGCGAAAGTTTAGTGTGCTCTACAGCTTTACCGGCGGGGCTGACGGTAAGGCTCCGAGCGGAGGTTTCGTCTGGGACGCGGACGGCAATTTGTACGGCACAACCTATGGTGGTGGTGACGAGCAAGACTGCGGCGGGGGCTGTGGTGTGGTCTTCAAGTTAGATACGAATGGCAACCAGACCGTGCTCTATACTTTTTCAGATTTTGCGGACGGCCAGCAGCCGTCTGCAGGGTTGACCCTCGGCCCGGACGGTCGTTTGTACGGCACAACAGATTTTGGTGGCAACATTAACTGCGGCGACCTCAGTGGTAACGGTTGTGGTGTGGCGTTCGACTTGGACATGCACGGCAACGAGACCGTGTTCCGCAGCTTTGAGTATTCAGCCGGCGACGATCCGACGGCAGGTCTGATTCGAGACGCAGCGGGCAATTTTTATGGCACAACGGTTTTTGGCGGGTATGGCAGTCCGACCGCTGGCGGGAATTTGCCCTGCGGCGGTACAGGTTGTGGCGTGGCGTTCAAATTGGACAAGGAAGGCGGGGAGACCGTGCTCCACAGGTTTACTGGCGGCGCTGACGGTGCAGCTCCCTTGGGCTTGATCGCGGATTCGGTCGGCAATTTGTACGGTGCCACCGTGCAGGGAGGCCGGCCGGGTTGCGAAGATTATGCCTGCGGCGTCGTCTTTAAGCTGGATCAATCAGGCACTGAGACCGTGCTCCACACCTTTGACGATACCAGCTTCGGTCCTGAAGCGGGCATCATCATGGACTCTGCGGGGAACATATACGGCACTACCACTTTCGGCGGTGGCGGCGGTGTGGTCTTCAAGATAACGCCGTAATTCGTTGGCCCGGCGTGAGGTCCGGCAGCAAAGGCGCCTGCCAGCGACCGCGCTCCTCCTCAAGCTTCGCAGCGACCGCCAGCACGACTTCTTCCTCCCACGGCCGCCCGACAATCTGCACGCCGATCGGCAGGCCCTCCGGCGAACTGCCCATCGGAACCACGACGGCCGGAAAGCCCAGCAGGTTAAACCACTCGCAATAGCTCCAGGCATCGAGATACTTCACCGTCTTCCCGTCCACTTGCCATTCGCGTTCGCCATGACGAAAAGCGGGGATGGCAGCCGTAGGGCAAATCAGGACCGGATACTTCCGCATCTGCAAGAGAATTCTTTCGCGCACCGCATCGCGTCCCAACCAGGCGGCCAGCAGCGACTCGCCGGTGTGCGCGGGCGCAGCATGAGTCCAGCTCTGAAACTCCCGAAGAATCGGGCTCAACTCGGATTCGCGCCCGCGCAGCATGGGCTCAAGAATCATTCCGCCCGCGGTGCCAAAAAATTCCCACCAGAGCTGGCGCGCTTCTTCAAGTCCCGCGGGACGGAAGGTCTCGACACGAAATCCGCAGTCCATAAGAGTAATCGCCGCGTGCTGCACCGCCGACCGGGTTTCTTCCGTGACCGGAGTTCGCCCATCGCTCTCGAGAAACCCGATGGTGATGGCATCGACCGCCCTCTCATGAAGCTCACGAACCTCGACGGGCGCGGCACAAGGATCGCCGTCATCCCAACCCGCCATCACGTCAAACAGCATCCGCACATCTTCTATAGTGCGCGCCATCGGCCCAACCACTCCAATCAAGGCAAAGGGCCCGCCCGATTTCGGAAAGTGCCCGGTCGAAGGAATGCGTCCGGGAGTGGGCTTCAATCCGCAGATGCCGCAGAAATGCGCCGGCACCCGGATCGAACCGCCGCCGTCGCTGCCAACGCCACCAGCGGAGAGTCCCGCAGCAATCGCGGCCGCCTCTCCACCGCTCGATCCGCCCGCGGTGCGCGTCAGGTCCCAGGGATTGTTGGTGCGGCCATATAAAAGATTGTCGGTTTCCCAGGCCATGAGCAGTTCGGGCGTGTTCGTGACGCCGAGGATCACCGCGCCAGCCGCGCGCAGACGCGCCACCAGCGGCGCATCCTCGGAGGCGATGTATCCGGCACGCAAACGCGTTCCGGCTTCACAGCGATGTCCGGCCACGTCAATCGAAGATTTGATGGTAAGAGGCACACCATGCAAAGGCCCCAGTTCGTCTCCCCGCAGAATCGTAATTTCCGCCGCGCGCGCCTGGGCGAGCACAGCTTCCGGCTGATAATCGACAAACGCGTTCAGCTTGGGATTCAGGCGTTCGATGCGATCGAGGTGAGCGCGCGTCACCTCCACGGGAGAAACAGCTTTGCGGCGGATCTGGTCCGCGATTTCCCGCGCGGAACAAAGATGAACAGAGTCTGGCGACACGAAGTGTAGAGAACCACCCAACGAGTTTTTCAGGATATCAGCGGACGGCCAAGCCCCATACTAATCCATTCTGCCTTCCTGCGCGTCAAGCCCACGCTATGGGCATGTCGCAACAGGAGTGGTAACCGCAAAGAACTTGTTCGCCGTGGATGTGTTGCCAGAAGGCATGTCCACTCCGGTCGATGCATCTACGATGATGTTACCGGTGACGGTGAAACCAGATGCGTTGCCGTATACCGAGCAGCCGATGATACCCCATCCTGTAGGGGCGTTCGTGATGGTATTTGACTGCACTGTGGAGCCGCTCGCCGAACCTGCAAGAACTATTCCCGCACCTAGGTTGCCAACGTCGATTGTGTTGCTCTTGATGGTGCTCGAACCATTGACAGCGAGAATACCAATATTGGGGTTGGGGTAAACACCATTCACCAGGATGGTGTTGCTGCTGACGGTCATAGCTGGACCGGGTGAGCCAGATAGTTGCATATCGAAGCCATTGCCGCTGTTATTGATTAAGTTGCCTGCTATGGTACCCGTCACCGGTCCACGTGCGTAGATACCGTCGAAACCTCCCGCGTTTTCAACCACATTCGCTTTGATGTCTGCAGCCAGGGGACCGTTATCGAGAGTGACGTACATCCCGTAGGCGTCATAGCCGCGAACATCGCTGTTCTCAATGGTTACGGCCTGGGAGGCAGCTGAGTTGACGGTCGCCACCATGATTCCGAAACCTCCGAAGTCATCCGTCTGGTTTCGTACACTCACCCCATCTACCGTACCGGAAGCGTCTTGATAGTAAACGCCAGCGAGGTCGCAGCATCCCGGTGCTAGTAAGTTACCGGTTCCGTCCACGATGAGGCCACTGAGGTTGACTGAACCACCCGTAACTCCATTCACCGCGACTTGATAGACGATGGTTCCTACCTGAGTGCTGTACAGAGAACTCACCAGCCCGCCCGGAGGTACTACGATCACGGGAGCGTTCTGTCCTGGGAACCCCTTGATGGTCAGTGGCCGTGTGATGAGAACCTGTTCGGGGTAGTTATTCGGGCATACCAGAATTGTGGCGCCCGGAGGAACACTACTGACTGCCTGAGAAATTGTCGTGTAAGAAGCCAGCTTTGTATCGCAGGTTCCTACCGCGTAGTTAGCCGCGAACGAAAGCGTGCTCAAAAGCGCGGCTATGGTTGCAATCGCAATCGATCCGAGTCTAAACATTGTACCCCTATTCCGTGCCGAGACTTCGAGAGCGCCCGTGCAATGGAGTTTCGGTCACAACTTCGTCGAACTGGTCACTTGCCCTCATCATTGGTGCACTGCAATGCTCACCCTTGTACTACTATTTGGTGGTAATGACCGCTGTGTTGAGGGTGCGCACCGCTTAGGAGGGAGTTGCAACGGGTTGCGGTGACGAGCTAGTGTCGTCCTTCTCCAGGGAAGTGTAGTCAATGCCCTGGCCGGGTGGGAATGGCACGCTTGTGGCGTCAGGCACACACGATGGGGCCATTCCGGGAACGAGCGGCAGAGCAGACGGCCGTGCCCGACCCGCTTTACACATTTTCGTTGAGCCAGTGGCCTCCTAATCCAGTTGTTTTCCGGTACAGTTAAGAGGTTACAAACATCATCACTGGCAAGGAACGAGGTGCGGCCTGAGTTTGAAAAGTCGGTGCGTAGCATGCATTTTCTTAACGGTCCTGCTGACGACACTGGGCTGGACCGGAGCGCACAGCCATCCCGCCAAGGGAGCAGGGCCCTCTGACCCGAGCTATGTCTTTGCCTTGGCCGCCGCGAACCACTTCCTGCACGCCTGGCAAACCGGGGACCTCGAAAGCGGTACGGTCCTGCTCAGCGACGGCATCCGCCATTCTCAGAACGCCGACAAACTGGAACTATTCTTTTCCAACGCAACCAACCGCGCCTTCGAGATTACCCGCGGTCATGGACATCAAGGCCGCTACAGTTTCCCGGTCGTGCTCGTCACAACTCGAGGCTCGTCACACGTCACACGCAAATTCTCCGAAGTAATTCTGGTCGAGACTGGCAAGAACGACTGGGTGGTAGATAAACTTCCTTAGAACAATTCTTTCATTTCTGGAGCTGCATTTATGAAACGTATCCATAAAGTTGCCGTTCTCGGCGCCGGCACCATGGGCGCCCGCATCGCTGCACACTTCGCCAATGCGGGAGTGCCTTCCCTACTGCTTGATGTCGTTCCCCCAGATGCCGACGGTTCCGCCCGCAACAAAATCGCGGCTGCCGGACTCGACGGAGCCAGAAAATCGAAGCCCGCGGCCTTCTTCGAAGCCTCGCTTTCACGCCTGGTAACTGTGGGGAATTTCGACGACGACCTGAAACGACTGGCCGATGTCGATTGGATCATCGAGGCCATTGTCGAGAACCTAGAAATCAAACGAGCGTTGTTAAAAAAGGTGGAGGCCATCCGCAAGCCCGGCACCATCGTCACCACCAACACCAGCGGCCTTCCCGTGGCCAAGATTGCCGAGGGGTTTTCCGAAGACTTCCGGCGCTCGTGGTTCGGCACCCACTTCTTCAATCCGCCGCGCTACATGCGGCTGCTGGAGCTGATCCCCACGCCGGAAGCCGACCGCGCGCTGATCGATGCCGTCACCCACTTCTGCGATACGCAACTGGGCAAGGGCGTCGTGCTAGCGAAAGATACGCCCAACTTCATCGGCAATCGCATCGGCACATTTTCCGTGCTCAACGTGATGCGCCTCATGCAGGAAATGGACTTGACGGTTGAGGAGATCGACGCCCTCACCGGCCAGGCTGTCGGCTGGCCGCGCTCTGCCACCTTCCGCACAATCGATCTGGTCGGGCTCGACATCCTCGGACACGTGGTGTCGAACCTGACCCAGAACGTCCACGACGAGCGCAGCGAATTGCAGATTCCCGCGTTCTTCCGCCAGATGCTGGAACGCAAATGGCTCGGCGACAAAACCAAGGGCGGCTTCTACAAAAAAAGTGTAGGGCGGGCGCCCTCGCCCGCCAACTCTGGCAAAGAAGACGAGCGCCTGGCGCTCGACTGGAAGACGCTGGAGTACCATCCGCGCCAGAAGCCGAAATTCGCAGCGCTCGATATGGCAAAGAATGTCGATGACACCGGAGCGCGCGTAAGAATGTTGTTGGGCCTGGACGGTGCTGGCGGCGCGCCGCAGAAACCCGACAAGGCCGGCGCTTTTCTTTGGGCCGCGCTCTCCGACTTGTGGACGTATTCCGCGAATCGTATTCCCGAGATTTCCGATTCCGTAGTGGAGATCGATCAAGCCATGCGCCTGGGCTTCGCCTGGGAACTCGGCCCCTTCGAGCTCTGGGACGCGGCCGGCGTGGAAGCAACTGTCGCGCGCATGAAAAAAGAAGGCCGTCCGGTCGCGGCCAATGTAGAGAAGCTGCTCGCCTCCGACGCCAAGTCCTGGTACGAAGACGACCCCAAGACGACGTCAGGCCGGGCCTATTTCGATTTCGACCACGGAAGTTTCAAGCCCCTCGAAGTGCCTGCCGGAGTCTGGTCGGTCGAGGTCGCCAAGAAGTCCAACTACGTGGTCAAGAAAAATTCCGGAGCCTCGCTGGTTGACTTGGGCGATGGTGTCGCGTGCATCCAGTTCCATTCCAAAATGAACGCCCTGGGAGCCGATATTATTTCCCTGATCCTCCAGACGCTGAAGCCGGGCGGACCAGGCGACGCCTTCGACGCCTTCGTCATCACCAACGACGCGCAGAATTTCTCTGTAGGCGCCAACCTGATGCTGCTGCTCATGTCGATCCAGGAAGAAGAATGGGACGAGGTTGACCTCGCCATCCGCCAGTTTCAGGGCATGACGCAGGCCATCAAGTTCTCTCCCAAGCCGGTGGTGAGCGCCCCTTTCGGACTGACGCTCGGCGGCGGTTGCGAAATTTCGCTGCACGCCGCCGCTCGCCAACCGCACGCCGAGCTGTACATGGGATTGGTCGAGGTAGGAGTCGGCCTGCTCCCCGGCGGAGGAGGCTGCAAAGAAATGCTGTTGCGCGCGGTGGACAGTGCATCTTCCATTCGTCCCGATAGCCGGGGCGAATCAGTCGAACTGATGGAGACGATGAAGAAAACCTTCGAGTCCATCGCCACCGCGAAAGTCGCCACCTCGGCCCATGAAGCGCGCGGACTTGGATTCCTGTCCAGTTCCGACCGCATCACCATGAACCGCGAGCGCGTGCTCTCCGATGCCAAAGCCCGCGCCCTGGAACTGGTGCAAGCCGGATACGAGCCGCCAGTCATGCGCACCGACGTTCCCGCTCCTGGCGAGAACATCCTCGCCGCCTTAAAGATGGGCGTCTACCTCATGCGCCAGGGAGGGTTCATCAGCGACCACGAGCAGAAGCTAGGCGCAAAAATCGCCGAGGTTCTCTGTGGTGGAAATATCACCCCGGGCACGCCGGTCAGCGAGCAATACTTCCTCGATCTCGAGCGTGAAGCCTTCAAGTCCCTCTGCGGCGAAAAGAAGACGCAAGAGAGAATTCAGTTCACGCTCAAGACGGGAAAAACCCTGAGGAATTAGCTCGTGTGGTCAGCTCGTGTGGTGACGGGGCTATGCCCCGTCCAGCAGAGCGCCCCTCGGCGTTGTCTGACGTCAAAGCAATTTTGCCGACCAGGACACGAATCTGCGCCGAAGGAGGTCAATTCAGTCCGACAGCGCCCGGTCCACCGAGAACGCCCCCGCCCCGCGCAGCACCAGCGCCGCAGCCATGGCAATCACCAGCAGGTGATATTCAAATCCCTCGCCCTTCTGGTTGCCGAACCAGTTCATGAAGAAACCGTTCTGCAGATGGACCATAAAGATTGCCCCAATCATCTCGCCGCCAATTCCGAGGGCGGCGATGCGCGTCAGCAATCCGACAATCAGCCCCAGCCCGCCAAAAAATTCGGTACAGATGACCAGAAACGCCACCGGAGCGGGCATCCCCATCTGGGTAAACGCTCCCATGGTTCCATGAAAGCCGTAGCCGCCAAACCAGCCCAGCATTTTTTGCGCTCCGTGCGCAAAGAACACCACTCCCAGAACCAATCGCAGGATGGTAAAACTCACGTCGTTGCTCGTACCCATCAGCCTCTTCAGCATGTTTTCCTCCAGGGGGAGCCGCCTCAACTGCCCGTGCTCCCGATATTGTCGTTATAACGACATTTTACTTGGATTCCCTTCCACGGCAGCCGGATTCAAACTTCTTCCCGCTGTACTTCAGCCCTTTTCCTTCGTGTAACTTCGTGTCCCCCTTCGTGCCCTTCGTGGTGAAGAAGACGCCCGCTACTCGCACCGCCGCAGATTTCGCAGCCAGCCTCAATCGGAAGACGAGCCCCGTCCCCAATGCGGCGTATAATTTGGAGTTTAGATTCCGCGAAGGATGGTACAAACAAAAATGTCCGCAGGCAATGGCGGTTCTACAAACGGCGACAAGGGCAAGGCTTTGGATGAGGTCCTGAAACCCCGGGCAGACTGGCTGGCGAAGCGGAAAGCCGAGAATAAGGACGGCAACTTCTCGCAGATGCACTACGCGCGTCAGGGCCTGATCACCGATGAGATGGGCTACGTCGCTCACCGGGAAAAGGTCAAGCCCGAACTGGTGCGCGATGAAGTCGCCCGTGGGCGCATGATCATCCCCGCCAACATCAACCATCCGGAACTGGAGCCGATGGCAATTGGCATCGAGTCGCTCTGCAAGATCAACGCCAACATAGGAAACTCGGCCGTCACCTCGAACGTCGAGGAAGAACTCAAAAAGCTGCACACCGCCGTTCACTACGGCGCCGACACCGTGATGGACCTCTCCACCGGCGGCGACATCCACACCATTCGCGAAGCCATCATCCGCCATTCGCCCGTCCCCATCGGCACGGTGCCGATTTACGAAGCCATCTCGCGCGTAAAGCGCGTAGAAGATCTAACCGCCAGCGTGATGCTGGAAGTAATCGAAGAGCAGGCCCAGCAGGGCGTGGATTACATGACCATCCACGCCGGCGTGCTCATTCAATATGTGCCCATGGTCTCGAAGCGCATCACCGGCATCGTGAGCCGAGGCGGCGCGATCCTGGCCCAGTGGATGACGCACCACCACAAGCAGAACTTTCTCTACGAATGCTTCGAAGACATCTGCAAGATTTTCAAGAAGTACGACGTAAGCTTCTCGCTCGGAGACGGCCTGCGTCCCGGCTGCCTGGCCGACGCCAGCGACGAAGCCCAATTCGCCGAACTAAAAACCCTGGGCGAACTGACGCGCATAGCCTGGAAACAAGACGTCCAGGTAATGATCGAAGGCCCCGGCCACATTCCCATGCACAAGATCAAGGAGCAGGTGGAAAAAGAAAACGAATGGTGCGACGAGGCCCCGTTCTACACGCTGGGCCCGTTGGTAACCGACATAGCTCCCGGCTACGACCACATCACCTCCGCTATTGGCGCAGCGATGATTGGCTGGTACGGCGCGTCGATGCTCTGCTACGTAACTCCAAAAGAGCACTTAGGCCTGCCCAACGAAAAAGATGTGAAAGACGGAATCATCGCTTACAAGATCGCCGCTCATGCGGCCGACATTGCCCGCCAGCGGCCCGGAGTGCGCGATCGCGACGATGCGCTCAGCTACGCCCGCTACAAGTTCGATTGGGAAAAGCAGTTCGAACTTTCCCTCGATCCCGAGACGGCCCGCTCCATGCACGACGAGACTCTTCCTGAAGAGGGATACAAGACGGCAGCCTTCTGCTCCATGTGCGGGCCTAAGTTCTGCTCGATGAACTACTCCAGCAAGGTGGACGAATACAACAAGCAGGTGCATGGGCTGGAGAAGAAGGACTACTCGGAGCTGGTGGAGAAGCTGGTTACGATCAAGTAGGTGCTCACGTAGGGACGGACGCATTCGTCCGTCCAGCGAGCGAAGCGAGCCGAACCTCGCGCCGGACGACATGTAAGCCGGCTATCTGCCTGCTCTGCATTCAGACACCCTGATATACCCATCCTAGAAACGACTTGGGACTCTGAAAGCCCTGCCCCCACTCCGCGTCGTAGCGGGCGGTGGGCTTGGCTGCGATCACTTCTTCCAAAGTCCTGCCCTGCTTCTTGAGCTGGGCGACTTTCTCGCGCGCCTCGACGAGCACATCGCGAAACAGCGTCAGGTCGGCTTTCCCGCCGACCGCGCCATGGCCCGGAATCACAATGGTGGTTGCGCTAACCTTCGCAACATTCGCTTCCGCTGCGCGAATCTGGCCATCGATACTGCCTCCGGTCGAGTAGTCGACAAAAGGATAGTTGCGATTCCAGAACGTGTCTCCGGTGTGCAGAACATCAGCCTCGGTAAAGTGTACGGAGATGTCCGAATCGGTATGAGCGGGGTCGTAGTGCTTGAGGGCGAGGGTGGAGCCGTTGACGCGAACCGTGTGCTCGTCCTGAAAAACAGTTGTGGGGATCGCTCCGGCGGGCGCGGCCGGAAAAGTGTACACCCACCCTTCCACGCGCGTGTCCACGGAAAGACGCTTGCGCGTATTCTCGTGAGCCAAAATGCTTGCGCCCGACTGGTGCACCCACTCGTTGCCGCCCGTGTGATCGAAGTGCCAGTGCGTGTTAATCAGTTGCTTGATGGGATCCGCGTTGATGCTGGCCAGAGCCGCCGCGACGTTCGGCCGCGCGGTGACGACTTCCGCATCCACGAGAAGCTTTCCGTCCGGTCCAGTAAGAACAGCGATGTTTCCCCCGGGACCAAGCAGGACCCTGGTATTGCGCCGCAACGCTTGCACCGTGACCTTGGCTGTGGCGGATTCCTTCAGAGCCATTGTAACGAGGCCTTCCTGCGCAAAGAGTCGGGATGGATCGAGAGAAGCGACCGCAACCGCGACCCCACTCAAAATCAGAAACTGACGCCGCGAAACTTCGTTGGCTACTCTGGTGCTCATCGATTAGCTCCTGTTCCATGCTCCTGTACTGCGCTGGAGAGCGGTCCGCATCTCCGCGAAGAGTATACCCGGGCGAGTCGACGGGATGACGGAGAAATAGGGAGATATGGGACGGGCGGGCGGAGTGCACCCGTCTGTCCCCGTTTTTCTGTGGTCTCATTTCGATTTGACCAATGGATCATTCGGCGTCGGAATAGAGGTTCTGCTCCCATTGTCAATGCCATAAAACAAGTCCTGTGCGCTCGTTTTTTCTAGCGATTGATCCCCCAAAGATACTGCCCAAGGGAATCTAATTTGTTTCGCTGGAATATTGATTATTTCTCCGTCTAAATCAACCTGAATTTTCACCTTGCCCGCCTTCACTTCCTCTCTCAGTTCTGGATAAATCCCAGTCAAATCAGCAGTTGTCTTAGTGAAGTGCATCAACAAACGCCATACTGGAGTGGTCAAGGGATACCTTGGTTGTTCATTGGTAGACCAAAACCCGAAATAGTCTTTTGGGTCGCCGGCAAATTCAATGGCTCCAGCAGACCGCGAGACCGCGAATTTCCCAAATTCCTCGTCTTCGTGCTCATCTATCCTGATCGGAGTCAATGGATATGAAACCCATGACAATCGGAAAAACGGCTTCCTCTTCTCGTACTCGGCCTCAATATTGTCCACCGACTCCGTGCCATCCCCCTTTGAAAAGACCGCAGCGTAAGAGTTCCAGTCGGCAGCGACGTTGCCCGCAATCTGCAAAGACCTCACATGCCGCGCCGATTTACCATTGTGCTGCCTAATACGCAACACTCCGATTACATCGTTCTGCCCGCCTTTCATAAGACCACCGCTAGCGTCTTTCATTCTCTGAATCGTCGGTATCAAGGAGAGGGCAACATCAATTGTTGGCTGGTCGGCGGTTGGAGACTGCCCGGCCCCGTGCGAGCTATTGACGCCTGTGCTCAGCGGCGTATCGTTAGAATTAGGTTGAGTGGATTCATGAAGAGTCGAAACCAGCGGACTTGGTTTTTTCTGAAACCATGCGGAGTAGATCGACGCTGTGCCCGCGACCACCGTAAACAGGAGAAAAACAACCCAAACGAGAGGTTGAAAGCGATGGTCGTCACAGAAGAGCTTCCAGTCTCCTAAACGACCACAGCGACGCAAATTACGCGTGATTCCCCAACACCGCCTCAAAGAACCGCCCTTTCATGTAGACACCAATTTCTTAGCGAATTGTCGCACGTAGGTCCCGCTATGGTGGGAGAAAATGACTTCGGGGAACCTGGGACAGAACTTCGGGGACAGAACGGTGAACTGCACCCCTCGCGTGAGACAAGGAAATTAGGGACAGTTATTTTGCCGGAAAGGATTGTAAACCGG
>Ga0209698_10001043_pt1 | contig 31966 bp, 28 predicted proteins | sample LitLauG_LLR_2012_FD_187203 | JGI IMG/M metagenome (GOLD analysis project Ga0209698, IMG submission 187203) | Freshwater sediment microbial communities from Pennsylvania, USA - Little Laurel Run_MetaG_LLR_2012 (SPAdes) (version 2) | ecosystem: Environmental > Aquatic > Freshwater > Creek >... | reverse complement strand
GGTCTGCAAAACCTTTACGCGTGAGTTCGATTCTCACCCGCGCCTCCAGTTCTCGCCGGGCCGGATTGCCGAGACCAAAGGCATTGCGGAATCCCGATTGGCTTCAGACGTTGACACCAGACGCTCACTTCAATGGTTCACTTCAGAAGTTTGCCGCCGCAGCCGCGGGGGTGGGGTGGAGCACGACGATCTGATCGATGTTCGTCATCTTCAATACTTCTTCGACGTGCGCGGTGGCAGCTGCCACTCGCAACTCGCCTCCCGCTTTCTTGATTTGTCCGGCAGACATCACGATAATACCAATGCCGGTGCTGTCAAGGTTGGTGACGCCGGCCATGTCGAAGATAACTTTCTTCCGTCCTTCCTTGACGAGGTTCTCGACGGCCCACTCCAGTTGCTTGCAGTCCCTGCCGATGGTGATTCTTCCGGTCAGTTCGAGGACAACGATGTCGGGTTGCAGGTGCTTAGTCTGAATGTCGAGCATGTGCGCCCTTCCTTCCGATCTCTGTCAGGAGTTACTGCGAGACTGTGGTGCAACGTTCATTTTGCGACACGCAGCGCCTAAAGGCGCGTTGATGCCGACACTCTGGCGGCATGCCTGAAGGCATGCCCTGATACGAATCACCTACTGCCGCGATGCGAACGACACCGGCGCTAAGGATGCTACCGGAAGCCGCTGAACATTACCACATCCGTAGCGTTCTGGCGGGTGATGGCGAGGTTTTGCCCGATCATGATTTTGCAGCCATCTTAGGAGGGTCGGTGGGGCAAGTCAAATTAGCCGTGAGGGTTGCGAGACGAAACGCGAAACCGTCTACCACCAAGGACACGAAGGCACACGAAGGAAACCTGAGTTCGAAGGCCTCGCTCCTGCACCGTTCTTGGGACCTAGATATAATTCGGACGCATGGCGCTTCCCTCCGGCACAAAATTGGGACCCTATGAGATCCTCTCGCCGATCGGCGCCGGGGGCATGGGAGAGGTGTATCGCGCGCGCGACACGCGCCTGGGTCGCGATGTGGCGCTGAAGATCCTCCCGGAGTCTTTTGCCGGCGAGCCCGAGCGGCTGCGGCGCTTTGAGCAGGAGGCGCGAGCGGTGGCGGCGCTCAACCATCCCAACATCATGGCCATTCATGACATCGGCCAGCAGGACGGCTCGCCGTTTCTGGTGTCGGAGTTGCTGGAGGGCGAGAGCCTGCGCGGGGCGCTGGACAATGGGGCGCTGCCGCAGCGCAAGACGATCGAGTTTGGAGTGCAGATTGCGCACGGGCTGGCGGCGGCGCACGAGAAGGGGATCGTCCACCGCGATTTGAAGCCGGAGAATATTTTCGTCACGAAAGACGGGCGCATCAAGATTCTGGACTTTGGCTTGGCGAAACTGGCGCAGCAGGCGGGGTCGGAGGACGCCACCCTCACCAGTCCGCATACGGCGGTGGGCATGGTCATGGGCACCGCCAGTTACATGGCTCCGGAGCAGGTACGGGGCGAGGCTGCCGATCCGCGCACCGACATCTTTGCATTCGGCGCGGTGCTCTACGAAATGCTTTCCGGGGTGCGCGCCTTCCGCCGCGACACTGCGGCGGAGACCATGACCGCGGTGTTGAAGGACGACCCGGCGGAATTGTCCGATCCTGCGCGCGTGGTTTCTCCCGCGCTGGAACGCATTGTACGGCGCTGCCTGGAGAAGAACCCGGAGCAGCGCTTTCAGTCGGCACGAGATCTGTCGTTTGCTTTGAGCGCACTTTCGGGAACCGAAGCGAGCGTGTTGGCGCGTGCAGCCGCAGCCGCGCCTCGCCGCGCGTCATCTGTGCCTTGGCTGGCAGCGTTGCTCGGGCTGGTGGCGGTCGCCGCCGTGACCTGGTTCGTGGCGCGGCGTCCGGTGCCCACGACCCGCATGCAATTCGCGCTTGCGGTTCCAGATGAAATGAGCATCAGCCACCTGGCCCTGTCGCGCGACGGCTCCATGCTGGTGTTTGTATCGCCGGACGAGAACTCGGCATTGCCCATGCTCTTTGTGCAACGCGTGGGTTCGCCGAACGTGACGCCTCTGGCGGGGACGCAGGGAGCAAGTTATCCCTTCTGGTCGCCCGATAGCAACTACGTTGCCTTTTTCGCCAACGGCAAATTGCTGAAAATGGCGGTGTCCGGGGGCACGCCGCAGGTGCTGGCCACTGCTTTGGCTGGACGCGGCGGGAGCTGGGGAAGCAAGGGTGTAATTATCTATACTCCGGACGCCCAAAGTCCGATCCGGCGCGTCAATGCCGATGGAACGGGGATGGCGACGGTCACGCAGAACATCAGGACGGCCGAGGATAACTCCCACCGCTGGCCGGTTTTTCTTCCCGACGGCAACCACTTCTTGTTCTGGGCCGGCAACTTCTCGAACTCCAAAGACGACCGCTCGAGCGGGATCTACTTCAGTTCTCTCGAAGGCAAGGAGAGAAAGCTGGTGGTGCTCTGCCATTCGAGTTTTGGCTACGATGCGCACAACTTGTTTTATGCGGACGATCAAAGGCAGTTGGTGAGCATGGCCTTTGACGCGTCCTCGGCCACGGTGTCGGGGAGCGCAACCGTGGCCGCGAGCGCCGTGGGATATCAACCCTCCACTTTTTGGGCGGCCTTCGCGGTCGCGCAGAATGGAACGTTGATCTACAACACCGACGTCGGCGCGGTGCAGTCCGCGCTTACCTGGATGGACCGGTCCGGCAAAGAACAGGCCCGCATCGGCGATCCCGCCATCATGGCCAACCCCATGCTTTCGCCCGACGGGAGCCGCGTCGTGCTCGATCTCAGCGACCAGAAGGCGAATAATATCTGGATCGAGAGCACAACCGGAGCCGGCAACTCACGTTTCACCTTTGATCCGTCGGAAGAGAGCGCGGGTGTATGGTCGCGAGATGGAAGCATGGTGGCCTACCGTGGGACCGTGGCCAGCGGGCTAAAGCTGTTCCTGAAGCGAGCTAATGGCCTGGAACGCGAGAGGGAGATCTTCAACAGTCCACACGCAACCATGGACGACGTTCTTCCCAATTCCTGGTCTTTGGACGATCAGCAGATTCTATGCACACGTCAAACTCCATCCGGCGACCATCTGGAATTACTGCCGGTGGCCGGCGGAGCGCCGACCCGGTTTTTGACGGGCGCAGGTAGCGAGACTAACGGACAGATTTCTCCCGATGGAAAATGGGTGGCCTATGCCTCGGATGAGTCCGGCAACTGGGAGATTTACGTCACGTCGTTTCCCGGCGCGGCGGGGAAGTGGCAAGTGTCGCGGGGCGGGGGCACCGAGCCGCGTTGGCGTGGAGACGGTGGAGAGATTTTCTACATTGGACCGAACGGCATGTTGATGGCGGTGTCAGTCAACGGTGCGAGCGCTTTCGTGACCGGCACGCCCGCACCCCTGTTCCAGATTCGCGGGCGCGCTCCGATTTCCTCGACTGACATTTTTACCTACGACGTGGCCAAGGATGGGAAGCGATTCCTGGTGAACCGTTATGTGAAACCGGAACATGTCCCGCCCCTGACGATCCTGCTGCAGGCGGCATCGGGTGGGTCGTCGTTCTAGGTCCTGCGCCAGAACTACGTTCGACTTCAGCAACCCCTTGGACATTACACGTCCCCTGGTAGTGTCTTAAAAGACAGCGCCCGTCCCCTGGGTTCATTACCTCGAAATCTGTCGATGGTACACTGCTGAGCCATGCTGGAAGTGAACGGCCTGTCGAAGAGTTACGGAAAGCTGGTCGCCGTGAGCGGCGTCAGTTTCCGGGCCGATCGCGGAGAGACCATCGGTCTGCTGGGGCCGAACGGCGCCGGCAAGACGACCACCGTCTCCATTATTGCGGGATTGGTGAGCCCGGATTCCGGCCAAGTCCTGATCGAGGGCAAGCAGGTACAGAGCGACACCGACCCGGCCAAGCTGAAGATCGGACTCGTCCCGCAGGACATGGCGCTCTATGACCAGCTCACCGCGCGGGACAACCTGACTTTCTTTGCGGCGCTTTACTCGCTCGCTGGGGAGCAGGCCAAGCACGCTATCGACGACGCTCTGCATCTGGTCGCCCTTTCGGACCGCGCCGGCGACAAAGTGGGAACTTTCAGCGGAGGTATGAAGCGGCGCCTGAATCTGGCCGCGGCCCTGCTGCACGATCCCCAGATCCTGCTGCTGGATGAGCCGACGGTTGGGGTCGATCCACAAAGCCGCAACGCAATTTTCGACAATCTGGAGACGCTGAAGAAGCGCGGCAAGACGCTCATCTATACGACGCATTATATGGAAGAGGCGGAGCGCCTCTGCGACCGCATCGTGATCATCGATCACGGAAAGGTGATTGCCAACGACACGCTGCAGGGACTCCACCAGTTGTTGCCGGTCACTAATGTGCTGGCTGTTGAACTCGACCTCAATGCCGCTAATGGTTTCAAACCGGAAGCGATGCTGGCGCTGGCGGAGGTGAAGTCGGCCGAGTTGGCGCAAGGCACGCTACGGGTGGGAGTCCATGACCTGTCGCGCGGCGCGCCAGTGGTCCTTAGCTGGCTGGCCGAGAACGGGCATTCCTATCATCATGTATCGAGCGAACAGCCAGATCTTGAGACTGTGTTTCTTACACTTACGGGAAGGAGCCTGCGAGACTCCAAATGATTCCGTTCCTGGCGCTGGTGCGAAAAGACCTGACACTGTTCTTCAACGACCGCAAGGCGGTGGTAGTCGGGCTGCTGGTTCCCATCGCGTTGGCCTCGTTCTTCGGCTACCTGTTTGGGGGACAGCGAGGCAACGCGGAGACGAGCAAAGTGGCGGTGCTGGTGATTGATCAGGACGCGAGCGCAATCTCACGCGGGCTGATCACGCAGCTCGCCGGAGATAAGAATCTGGACGTGAAGCCATCCGAACTGGACGCGGCGCGCGAGGCGGTTCGCAAAGGGAAGGCGACGGCCGCAATCGTGATTCCAAAGGATTTTGGCAGGGATGCCGGACGTGCGCTGTTTACAGGCACCAGTAAACCCGAACTTGGGCTGCTCTACGATCCTTCCCACAACGTGGAACTGGGCATGGTGAAGGGCATCCTGAGCGGGGCGGTCATGCAGACGGTCAGCAAGGAGATGTTTACCGGTACAAGTGGGCGCGAGGTAGTGGACGAGTCGCTGGCGCAAGTGGACAGATCTCAGCTCCCGGCGGAAGATCGCAAAGCCTTGCGCGATTTGCTGGGCGGGGTGAGGGAGTTGAATGAACGGCGAGACCGCGAGGGCGCGTCCGGGCAAACCGAAATATCGGGCGGCCTGACCATGCCCTACGAGACGCGCGAGGAAGCGATCACCTCGGGCGAAAATGTCGCGTACAACGGTTACGCACATTCGTTCGGAGGGATGGGGGTGCAGTTCATCCTGTTCATGGGACTTGATGTCGGAATCGGGCTGCTGATGCTTCGTCAGACCGGGCTCTGGCAGCGGCTGCGGGCCGCGCCACTTTCCCGAACCATGTTGCTGGGCAGCCGGACGGTGAGCGCGTCGCTGGTGGCGGGATTTATTCTGCTGGTGCTGTTCAGCTTCGCGCGAGTCGTCTTTGGCGTTCGTATCTTGGGCAGCTTCACAGGCTTTGTGGGAGTCTGCGCCGCATTCTCGTTGATGACCGCCGCTTTCGGGCTGATGGTCGCGGCTCTGGGTGAGACGGTGGAAGCGACGCGCGGCTACTCCGTTATGGCCACACTCATCCTGGTGATGCTGGGCGGCGCGTGGGTTCCAACCTTTGTCTTCCCGAAGTGGATGCAGCGACTGACGGTGGTCATTCCCACGCGGTGGGCGATGGATGGACTGGATGGCATGACCTGGCGGGGCCTGGGATTCTCTTCGGCGCTTGCGCCTATTGGTGTCTTGCTGCTGTTCACTCTATTGTTTGGGGTAGTGGCGGTGATGAAGTTCCGTTGGCGGACGGAGGGATGAGAATGTCTGCTACTCGATTCTGTGTACGCGGACGTTGTTGAGTTATTCGGCGCTTCCGCACCCGAGGCGCTTTCGGGGCGATCTAGAGCAGGCGCCTGTCGGTGAAACCCATGTCATTATGGGACCAGCTGTATGGGGTTACGTTTGCAATATGTAGCGCTCCCTCAACTCACCCTCGAAATACCCTAACTGCCCTGGAAGACACGAAATCACGGTTGCCATGCCGTAGCCGACAATTTGCTTCAGAGCCACCAACAGATCCATTTCCTTGCCGTCGAAATTTCTGTCTTCAGAAATAAGGTGGCAAGTATCGGGAGCACCGAGACTGCGAAGGAGCGAATAGATCGAATCCGGGTGTTGTTGATTTGGTTTTATGCTTCTAAGACATTTAGGCGCAAGAATGTAGGTTCCGTGGTGAGCAAACTCGTGGACGAACTTGCGGCGCTTCTTGGAATTGGCGAGACCGAGCCGAACACGCTCTCGCTTTGTACTTTGCACAAAAGACTCGACGAACGCCTGCTCATGTGGATTCATATGGCTACAAGGGAAGAGGGCAACGCCTATAGATCAACCGCCCAGTTGACGGGCGGACGCAGGTCCTCAATTTGAGAGAACGCCCTGTCCCCGGTAACCAAGGTCGCGTTTGTGCTGATGGCATGGGCCGCAATCAGCATATCCAGGGCGCTAAGAATCTTGCCGGCACGTTCCAGCTTGAACCGAAGGGTTCCATAGGCCTGGGCCTCATCGCTGCCCCAGGGAAAGATTTGTATCTTTCCCAGAAAGTCGTTGAGGATCGCCCGCAAAGCAAAACTCGGAGGCTTTCTAGCTAGACCATAACGAATTTCCGCCTCGGTAACGACCGAGATACATCCGACTTCGTTTATTTTCAAGCCGTCCAGACGGTCCCTGGCGGCGGGAGATTTTCCCCGGACGATGTAGCTCACTGTATTCGTGTCGAGCATCCAGGTCCGAATCATAAGATGTCCCGCTTTTGCGGTGGTCTCATATCTCGATCAGTCAGGAAATCATCGGGAACCCCGGCCTCGTCAAGCGCGGCGAAGATTTCTCTCCAGGTCTTTGCCGGAGACTCCGAAAGAATCAGATCCCCGCTCTGGGGGTCACGACGGACGTAGACCTCGTCGGTTTTAAAGCGAAACTCGGCCGGAATCCGCACGGCTTGGCTTCTGCCGCTATAAAAGACTTTTGCTTTAGAGATTGGCGCCATGACTCCCCCCTTTCTGCTATATATCATGCTATATAGCAAAGCCGGTTGCAAGATGTTTTGTCACGGCCTCGCCAAGTGCACGCGGAAGGGGGCGCCCGCGCCACACAATCAACTACACCTGGTCCCTGGCTTCTCCCAGCACCACCGTTACTTCCACTTGTTTCTTGCCGCGGAAAATCGTCACCTTCACGGTGTCGCCGGCGCGGTGGCGGTTCATGATCTGGGCGAGGGTCTGCTGGCTCTCGACTTTTTCTCCGTTGATGGCGACGATCAAGTCTCCACCGATCATGATGATGGTGTTGCCGAGTTGAGCGCGTTCGTTGCCGCCGCGCAACCCGGCGCGATCGGCGGAACTTCCGGTAACGACCTGCACGATGAGGAGTCCGTAGTCGGCGCTTAGACGGAGTTCGTCGGCGATTTCGGGATCGATGGGGATGGTACGCACTCCGAGCGCGGGCCGGCGCACGCGTCCGAGCGTCACCAGATCGTTGACCACGGCTTTGGCGGTGTTGATGGGGATGGCGAAACCGATGCCGGCGCTCTGTCCGACACTGGAGGCGATGATGGTGTTGATGCCGATGACTTCGCCGTGCCAGTTGAGGAGCGGGCCTCCGGAGTTTCCGGGGTTGATAGCGGCGTCGGTCTGGATGGCTTCTTCAATGACAGGGCCGTTCGGCTCCTGCACTTGGCGGATCGAACTGACGATCCCTTGGGTGAGAGTTCCGGCGAGGCCGAAGGGATTGCCGATGGCATAGACCTTCTGGCCGACTTGCAGATTGGTCGAGTCGCCGAGCGTCATCGGCTGCAGGTCGAGCGCTTTGATCTGGAGCACGGCCAAGTCATGGGAGCGGTCGGTGCCGACGATGGTGGCGCTGTATTTCTTGTGGTTGTGGAGCGTTACCTCGATCTTTTGCGCGTCGGCGATGACGTGATAGTTGGTGAGGATGTGTCCCGCTTTGTCGATGACGAAACCGGAGCCCTGGCCCTCCTGCGAGTAGAGGCCGTAGAAAAAGTCAAAGGCCTGTACCCGCGACGTAATGTTGACTACGGCGCCGATGTTCTTGCGGTAGACAGTGATGTTGTTCTGCTCTTCGGCGTCGAACGGTTCGGCACCGGCGGCTTCGGTGATTTCTACTTGCTGCGGACGGCTCATCCAGCTTGGAGAGTGGAGACCGTTGCGATAGGTGGTGAAATAGAAGAAGGCGGAGGCCAGAACGACGGCAAAAAGAAATGGACGCATGAATCTCATCGGGATTAATCCTTGTCGGGTTGCAATTTGATTCTAGCTAAAAAGTCGGGTTTGCCGCAGAGGGCGCGGACGATGCAGAGGAAATTCCTTTACCACGGGGAAACACAGGGGAGCCAATCACTCGGACGCTGCGTTCTCCTTGATTCAACTGCTGGGCTTGCCCCAGCCTCCGCCTCCCGGGGATTCTATGCGTACCCTTTCGCCAGAAAGCAGTCTCACACTGGTCTTGCCGGGGACTTCTTCCTCGGAACCGTCGCGTCGGATAATCAGCGTGCGACCGGGAGCGCCGTCGGCGCCTCCGGCCAAGCCGTAAGGGCCGCGGGTACGGCGGTCGGCGAGCAGGGTGACTTGGGCGTCGGTTAAGACTTCGATTTCGCGGACGATCCCGTCGCCACCGGTATGTAAACCTGCACCGCCACTGTCGGAACGAAAGGAATATTGGCGGAGGCGAATCGGGTAGGCGTATTCGAGGGCCTCTGCAGGAGTGTTGAGGGAGTTGGTCATGTGGGTGTGGACGCCGGAGACTCCGTCTTTATCGGGGCGCGCGCCCATGCCGCCAGCGATGGTTTCGTAATAGGCGAAGGGCTGCTGGGTGCGAGGGTCATTGCTTTGAGAATCAGTGCCGCCGATGGTGAGGTTGTTCATGGTGCCGGAAGCGGCGGCGGGAATGCGATCGGGAATCGCCTGCGCCAGCGCTTTCAGGAGAACATCGACAATGCGCTGGGAAGTCTCGACGTTGCCGCCGGCGACGGCGGCCGGAGGCTTGGCGTTGACCACGGTCCCCGCGGGCGCGATGACTCGGATTGGGCGCATCAGGCCAGAGGTGGCAGGGACGTCTTCGCGGAGCAAGCAGCGGAAGACGTAGAAGCAGGCGGAGTAGGTGATTGCCTCGACAGCGTTGACCGCTCCTTGGACTTGCGGGTCGCTGCCGGTGAAGTCGATGGTGACTTGGGCTTGCGGGCTCCTTTTCGACGCAAGCGGAGACGCGGGTGGGCGTTTCTCAACGGGGGACTTCCTGACTTGGATGGTCACGGCTATGCGCACGGGCTTGTCTTCCACACCATCGTCATCGAGAAAATCCTCGGCCGGGTAGCGGCCGGGTGGAATGGTTCCGAGGAAAGCGCGCATCATTTCTTCGGAATAGGTGAGCAGTTCGGCGGCTGCTTTCTTGACGCGGCCGATTCCGTAGCGGTTGCAGATTTCGTGCAGGCGCTGGGCGCCTGTCTGGCAAGCGGCGATCTGCGCTCCGAGATCCCCTTCGCGCTCGGTGGGCGTGCGGACATTGTTGAGCAGGAGCGAAAGAACATCAGCGACAAGTTTTCCGCCACGCATAATCTTCACCGGCGGGATGCGCAGCCCCTCCTGGTAAATCTCGCGGCAGGGGCCCATGGAGCCGGGATAAGTTCCTCCGACATCGGCGTGGTGGGCGCGGGAGGCGACGTAGAAGTCAGGCTTGATTTCTGAGCCGGAAAGGTAGACCGGCATCACCAGTGTGATATCGGGGAGGTGCGTGCCGCCTCGAAAGGGATCGTTGAGCATGACCATGTCGCCGGGTTCGAGGACGCAGTGCTCGACGGCTGCCGCGACCGACATCGGCATGGAGCCCAGGTGCACGGGCATATGGTCGCCCATGGCGATAACCTGGCCTGCGTAATCGAAAACTGCGCAGGAGTAGTCGCGGCGCTCTTTGATATTGGGAGAGAAGGAAGTGCGGCGCAGGGCCGCTCCCATCTCTTCGGCGATGGAGTGGTAGAGGTTCTTGAAGACTTCGAGTTCGACCGGATCGCGCATGGAATTTTGCAATTTGGCAATTTTTTGTAAATTGGCAATTTGTGAACCTAGACTGCGGGCCGCCGTGCACGCACGAATTACCAAATTACAGATTACACAATTACCAAATCAAGGCGGTGCTAAACTCGTTGGATTATGGCTGAAGGACGTTCGCGGATTTGGATATGGTTTCTGGTGGGCGGCGGGCTGTTTGCGCTGTTCGTGGTGGCGGTGTTTACGCTGGTCTATCTGAGTTTTGGCGGCCGGGATGAAGAATCGTTTACCGGCTTCGGCTCCAAGATTGCGGTGGTCGAACTCGATGGCGTGATTTTCTCTCCCAAGCAGATTGTCCCCCAACTCAAAAAGTTTGCCGATGACGATTCCGTCAAGGCCATAGTCATTCATGTGAATTCCCCGGGGGGCGGGGTAGCGGCTTCGGAGGAGATCTATCGCGAGGTAAAGCGGATTCGCGACGAGAAAAAGAAGCGGATTGTGGCTTCGATTGAGACGGTGGGAGCGAGCGGCGCCTATTACGTGGCGTCGGCCACCAATAAGATTTATGCCGACAAGGGCAGCGTGGTGGGATCGATTGGTGTGATTGCCGAGTGGGTGAATTATGGCGAGCTGCTGCGCTGGGCGAAACTGAACGCGATCACCATGAAGGCTGGGGAGTTCAAGGACACGGGGAGTCCGACGCGCGAAATGACACCGGCGGAGCGCGATTACATGCAGGGCTTGATCGATAACATGCACACCCAGTTCATCCAGGCGGTGGCCGATGGAAGACACACGAAGGAAGCCGACATTCGGGCTATCGCCGATGGAAAAGTTTGGACCGGCGAGCAGGCGGTTGCACTGAAACTGGTAGACCAGATTGCCGATTTCGAGGGCGCAGTAAAGGACACGGCCCGGGCGGTAAATATTTCCGGTGAACCGACGCTGGTGTGGCCGCCGAAGGAAAAGCGATCAGGGCTGGATCTGCTGTTTGGCGATGTTTCCGATTATTTGCCTACGCGGGAGAAGCTGCTGGAGCAGCAGGTTGGGTTTTACTATCTTTGGAAGTAAACGTGGGAAATAGCGAGTTCCCCGTTCTCAGTTCTCAGTAAGAAAGCGCCTGGGGTGCCGTGCTGAGAAATGAGAACCGGGAGCTGTACTTGCACAGAACCCCTTAAATTTGAGAAGGTTATAGGCAGGCGGGGGCGACAGAGCCCTCGGGTACGCTGGTCCTGTAAGGGACGCGGCCCCTAAAGGGAGCGAAGAGGCTTATGACGAAAGCTGATCTGATCGAAGAAGTTTCCCGGCTGGCGGAACTGACCCGCAAAGACAGCGAAGTGATTGTAGACACGATCTTTGATAGCGTCGTGCGCTCGCTGCGGGTGGGCGACAAGATCGAGATACGGGGCTTTGGCAGCTTCCGCACGCGACAGCGCAAACCGCGTGTGGGCCGGAACCCGAAGACGGGCGACCGGGTGGAAGTGCCGGCCAAGAAAATTCCGTTCTTCAAGCCGAGTAAGGAATTGAAAGACCTGGTGAACCACAGCCCTACGGTGGAAGCTGCTCCGGCTGCGCCGCCCGCGCCGACCAGCGCGCTCTAGCCTCGTGTCTTGCGCGTTGCGACCTACTGCCGTCTGAAGCGCGGATGGCCAGTGATCTTCGCCCCATGATTATGCGGGGGCCCGTAGCTCAACGGTTAGAGCAGCAGACTCATAATCTGTTGGTTCCTGGTTCGAATCCAGGCGGGCCCACCAGAGCTATCGATTATTCATCTTTCCATGATGGAAGCCACTTTCCTGCCAGCCCACCCATTGACAATGGCAGACCATGCTCCCGAAAAACAACTTGACCACGAAGGGAAATGCTCTGCTAGCCTATGGTTATGCCGCTGTCGGTGAAAGATCGCGTGGGGAAGCTGCGACAAGAGATCGCGGAGATCAGTGAAGCGAACCGTCTGTACCTGCAAGGCGGAAAAAAGATGATCGGAGCATCGGACCAGGAACGGCGTCTGCAAAGACTGCAGGAAATCATGGACGAGTTGATGTCTTTGACGGAATGGAAGAAAACCTGAGGGGAAGCGCTTCCGCTCGCGGCGCTGCATATCGCGTATCGGTTGGCGCTGCCTCAGTCTGAAGATTCAACCTGCATTGACTCGGTAATCCAGAGTTGCGCCGGGGCGCCCTTGGTGGTGCGAGTGGCCGTGGCCCGAAAACCGGCCGACGTGGTTTCGACATCGTAAATGTAGGGCGGGCGTTCGCCCTTGATGCCGATGTAGTTGCCTGATACCAGTTCATCCAGCGAAGCATACTTGCCCTGCGACGCGACGTACGTGCGCTCGGCGTTGGCGATGCCGATCAGATCATTCTTCACGCCAACGATGGTGGCAACGTCTTCGGGGTTGCCGCTCCCAGCGCCCGGAGTTGAACCTGGAGTCAGCGTCTTGACCTGAACGGAGTAGATGTACATGCCGATCGCCATCGTGATGATGGTGCCCATGAATCCCAGAACGCGTCCCATAGTTCGCTCCCAAGAAGCTTCTTAGGGCAATTGCACCCCGAAACCGGAAGCGGAGCAAGTAACGAGAGTGCAATTATCGGGGTGATCGGGAGCAGGTGTATTTGGGGCGTGTTGGGGAATCGCAAGGCTTTTCCAAATGGCGACCCCGGAGGGAGTCGAACCCCCAACCCTCAGATCCGAAGTCTGATGCTCTATCCAATTGAGCTACGGGGCCGTCCGCCAGTGGAACCTTGCGGTGAAGTGGCGCTCTAGATTCTACACTGCAGGCAGTCCACAAAGCATCGAGACTCCCACGGAAATCCGGCCACGTTGTAACATCAGAACGCATGCCCTTCGTGCCCCATCTCGTGACCCACAGCAGTTCGCGGCTGCTCGAGTTCGAGACCCTGCGCGAATTGTTGGCCGGCTACGCCTCGTCGCCTTTGGGGCAGCGCCGCATCGCGGAGCTTCTGCCCTCGCTCGACCGGCCATGGATTGAAACCCAGCAGCAGTTGACGGCGGAAATCCGGGAGTATCGCCGGGTCGGCGGGCGCTTTGAATTCGCCGGACTTCCGGAAGTGAAAGCGCTGATCGAGAAATCCCGCATTGTGGGGGCCGCGCTGGAAACGGGCGAGATCCGGGACGTTGTCCTGGTTGCGGACCGCGCCGCCGAGTGGCGTGAAATCGTACGTCAGCCGCCGGCCGCCATGCGGTCCGATTGGGCGGCGGTGGCTGCGCTTTCCGGCGGCATCCAGGATTTTACGGTCTTCCTGCGCTCGTTTCGCAACAAGATCCTGCCCGACGGCACGCTCGACGACCGCGCTTCGCCCGAACTCAGCCGCATTCGGCGCGAGATCGAGAAGCAGAAGCGGCAGATCCAGGATTCGTTACGTGGCTATCTGCGGAAGCTGGCCGAAGGCGGCACAGTGCAGGATGAACTGATCACCATCCGCGGCGAGCGCTTCGTGATCCCGGTGAAAGTCGAGCAGAAGCGGCGCGTGCAGGGCGTGGTGCACGGAACCAGCTCCAGCGGACAGACCGTGTTTGTTGAGCCGCTCGAGACCATCGAGCAGAACAACGAACTGGTACGACTGCTCGATGAAGAACAAGCCGAGGTCCATCGCGTCCTCCTCGAGATGACGCGCCAAATCGGAGAGAACGCTGAGGCGATCCTGACCGCTGCCGACATCCTTGCCGAACTCGAACTCCAGTTCGCGAAGGCCCGCTTCGCCGAAGACTACAACTGTGTCGCGGTCAGCTTGTCTGGAACTTCGAGCGAAGCTCGCTTGCTTCTCCACCGCGCTCGCCATCCGCTTCTTGAGCGCAATCTGAAACTAAAGGACGGGAAGATTGTCCCCATCACGATCGAACTGGAGGGTGAGCGCCGGCAGCTCGTCATTACCGGGCCTAACACGGGCGGCAAGACCGTTTCCCTGAAAACGCTCGGCCTGCTCGCGCTGATGGCGCAGTCCGGCATTCCGGTTCCGGCGGACCGGGCCGAGATGCCGGTCTTCGACGCGATTCTGGCCGACATCGGCGATTATCAATCGATCGAGCAGAATCTCTCGACGTTTTCGGCGCATGTCACGAATATCGACTTCATCTCGCGCACCGCGACCGCGAATTCGCTTGTTCTGCTTGACGAACTCGGCTCGGCTACCGATCCCGAAGAAGGCGCGGCGCTGGCGGTTGCCATCGCAGAGCATTTCCGCAAGGTGGGATGCATGATCGTGATCTCAACCCACCATACCTCCCTCAAGGTCTATGGCGCGAATACAGCGGGAGTAATCAACGCTTCGGTCGGCTTCGACGAGGCGACGTTGCAACCGACTTATGAGCTGAAGATCGGCGTTCCCGGAGCGTCGGCTGGAATCAACATCGCCCAGCGGCTGGGGCTGAATCCCGCCATTATTACTTCGGCCCGGTCGCGGCTGGGCTCGCAAACTCAGGATGTCGCGCGCTTTCTCGATCGCCTGCACTCCGACCTCCGAGAACTTGAACAAGAACGCTTACGGATGCAGGCGCGCGAACAGGAGCTGGAGCGGGAGAAGTCGCACCTGGCGAGCGAAGGCCGCAAAGAACAGCAGGCCAAGATTCGCGAGATGGAAGCGAAGCTCGAAGCGCTGTTCCGCGACTTCGAGTACCATGCGCGCGAGACAGTGAACGCGGTGCAGGACCGCGCCGCCGCGCAGAAGCTGTCGAAAGACGCCGAACGCCGCATTGCCAAAATGCGCCGTGAATTTCGCGAGCAGTTCGATGCGACGGTGGTCGCACACGCAACCGGCGCGGATCGCGGCGATCCAAACGCCCAGCCCAGCCTGGTGAAGCACGTCTCGGAAGGCGATACCGTGAAGCTCAAGTCCATGGGACGCGCCGCCGTCATTAAGAAGAAAATCGGCGACAATCACTTCGATGTCGAAATCGGCTCGATGAAGATGCGCATCGCGCGCGAAGACATCGCCGAGGTGCAAATTCGAGCCTCCGAGTCGCCCGTCGAAGCCGCGCGCTCCCGCGGTATCAGCGTCAAGCTGCAAAACGAAGGCAGCAACCTTACTATGCCCACCGAAATCAACGTCATTGGCCGCACCGTGGACGAAGCGACCGGTGAGGTCGAGAAATTTGTGGACCGAGCGTTTCTTGCCGGCATGACGCGGGTGAGAATCGTGCACGGCAGCGGCATGGGGATTCTTCGAAAAGCCTTGCGGCAGTATTTGCAGAAGCACCCGCACGTAGAGTCCGTTACCGAGCCCCCTAGCAACGAGGGGGGCGGCGGAGCCACGGTCGTCGAGTTACGAGTCTAGGATCGGGTCATCGGGTGATCGGGCGATCTAGAACCGCATGATTTCGAAGCACCTCTTTATTTCCAGCCATTTGCCAAGTGGTATGTCCCCCCCCCCGCCTCCTGTCTCGACCCAAAGTAACGTAGCAAACCTACTGTAGAAGAACCTGGGTCCTGCCGAAGGTAGGTGCAGGGGCGTGAGCGCTGGCTCAGGCCCGCTGACGGAAGGTCTCGGGAGGCTCCATGAGTGTCGCAAGAACAGATTGGGCCACATCCTCGCTTTGCCCACCGCAGCGTCCGAGCCGTCGCTTCCAGTGGCTGATCCTAATCGTCTTGTTTGCCGTACCCGCCACCGCCCAAGAAGAAACAAAGGATCTCGGGGAAGCGAGCCTGGAGCAGTTGGGGAGCATTCAAGTTTACAGCGCCTCGAAGCGCTTGCAGAGCGCCAGCGACGCGCCTGCATCGGTAACGGTGATTACGGCGGACGAGATCCAAAAATATGGCTACCGTACGCTTGGCGACATCTTGCAGAGCGTGCGCGGCTTCTACATTACCTACGACCGTGATTACAGCTACGTGGGGGTCCGTGGCTTTGGACGCCTGGGAGACTGGAACAGCCGCATTCTGTTGCTGGTCGACGGTCACCGGATCAATGACAACGTGGACGGTCATGGCATGTTGGGCACGGAGTTTCTGGTGGATGTGGATCTGATCGAGCGGGTGGAAATCATCCGGGGTCCCAGTTCTTCGCTCTATGGCGCGGACGCCTTCTTCGCCGTGATCAACGTGATCACACGCAAGCCGCCGCAACTGAAAGGGGTGGAACTCTCGTTTACACCAGCAAGTTTTGGGAGCTTCGAGGGACGGGCCAGTTATGGCGGCCAATACCGAGGTATCGGCATGCTGCTCTCCGGCACCTTTTACAATAGCCAGGGAGAGACTCTGTTCTACCCCGAGTTCGACAGCCCCGCCTCCAATAACGGGACTACCCGAAACACGGACTACGAAAACTCGCAGCACATCCTGGCTACGCTCAACTTTCGAGGGTTCACACTGCAGGGATTGTTCAGTGAACGAGATAAGGGAGTCCCGACGGCATACTTTGGTGCCTTATTCAATGATCCCCGCACAGCAAACTTCGACAACCAGCAATATCTCGATCTCAGTTACCAGCATTCGATTGGCGAGAAGTGGGACTTGACGGCTCGGACGTCCTATGACCAAGCCCGGCTACAAGCGCCGGTTGCGCTCTCTACGGGGTTGCCCGACGGATCGACCACGGTGGACACATACTCGTACCACGGAAGCTGGTGGAACAGCGAAGCGAAATTGAGCAGGACTTTGTTCGAAAAGCACAAAATCACCGTGGGCACGGAGATCACGGACAACTTGCGGCAGGACCAGGGGGACTACACTCCCATCGGCAACCTCTTCAGCACAGACCTGGCAAGCTCAGTGATCTGGGCCCTATACGGGCAGGATGAGTTCGCCATCACTCCCAAACTAACCTTGAGCGCCGGGCTTCGCTACGATCATTACTCCAATTTTGGTGGAACGGCCAACCCGCGTCTGGGGTTGATCTACCATCTCTTCGAACCGACCACACTGAAGCTCTTATACGGTACGGCCTTTCGTGCTCCGGAGCCCTACGAAGTCACGCCTGGGTACGGGCCGTTCTACGAAGACAATCATGGGCTCAAGCCAGAGACTATCCGCAGCGTCGAAGTGATCCTGGAGCAAGCGCTCGGCCAGCATTTCAAGCTATCGGGCAGCGTCTTTCAGAACCGGATCGCAGGTCTGATCACTCTGGAGACGGATCCCAACAACAGCCAATCGACGTACCGAAACTCAGGCACGGCACGCGCTACCGGCACGGAGATCGAGTTGGATGGGCAGTGGGCCAGCGGGGTGAAAGGTACGGCGAGCTATAGTTACACCAGCACTCAAGATGGGGTTACCCACCAGACTCTTAGCAACTCTCCTTCGAGTCTCGCCAAATTGAACGTGATCTTGCCCGTGGTCAAGCAGCGGATATTCGCTAGCTTTAGCGCGCAGTACACCAGTTCGCGGCTGACGTTGGCGGGAAACACGGTCAGCGGCTTCCCGGTTCTCAATGCGACCTTACTGGGACACGCGCTCGGCAAACACCTGGATCTCTCGGCCAGCGTTTACAACCTGCTCGACAAGAAGTATTTCGATCCGGGGCGGCCCGAGGACGTTCAGGACGCAATTCAGCAAGATGGCAGAAGTTTCCGGATCAAAATCACGGGCAGGTTTTGAATCTCAGCATGCGCTTCTCGGCCAAAGACGAAATGGCACCCCTGCGGCCACGGACGCGCTCCGCCTGGAGGATTGTTCTTATTCTTGTGGCTCTCCGGCTTCTAGCGTTGGGACAGCCGCAGAATGCCAGCGAAGACCAGGTTAAAGCGGCCTATCTTGTCAATTTCGCAAAACTGGCTGCGTGGCCCCACGCTTTGCCCGATCCCCCGTCACCCCTGGTGATCGGAGTGCGCGGCGAGGATGAGGGTTTCCTTGAGGTCGTGAAGGCCGCCGCTGCGGGAAAACTCATCGGAACCCATCCGTTGGAGGTCAAACCCGTCAGTTCCGACGCGGACATGAGATCCTGCAACATCGTTTTCTTTCGCGCGTCCGAGAGGAAGCATGCGCAGGCGGCCATTGAAAGCCTGGCGCAGGCGAGCGTGCTCCTGGTAGGCGAGGACGAGTCTTTTTTGCGGCAAGGCGGCATGGTCAACCTGGTCCGGGACCACGGTACAGTGCGTTTTGAAGTCAATGCCGACGCGCTGGACCGGTCGGAGATCCATTTCAGCTCGAAGATTCTGGCACTGGCCAAAGTCGGCTACGGACCTTCGCACGCGCTGGCATCGAACTCGCCGACGGGAGCGGCACGGCGACTCGAACGCAGCCTTCCCCCAGCCTACCCCGAGATCGCGGAGCGTATGAACCTGGCCGGGACAGCGCAAGTGCAGGCGCTGGTGAAGGCGGATGGAACGGTGAGGGAAGTGAAGGTGCTCGGCGGCCATCCTGTGCTCGCCGATGCCCTGGCACGCGCTGTTATGCAATGGAAGTACGAGCCCGCAGCCAAGGAAACGGTGGAAGTGGTCAAGTTCAGCTTTGGCCACCGGGAAGACTAATGCCCAGTAATCCATCCGGCCGCCGGTCGGACAACAATCCTATTTCGTTGCTTCCGGGGGCTGGATCAACTCCGGGATGCTCGCGATTACCGCTGGATCGGGAGGCTGGAGACTGAGTTCTTTGACTAGGAATGCGATGCGGTCGCGGCGGGCTTCCGCGTTCAAGGCGTGCGGTGCTTCATAGAACCTCAGCTCTTTCGGCTCGCTCACAATCGCATAATACTCACGCGCCCGCTCGGGGGTTAGGAAGTCTTCCTTTGTTGCGTATTGCAGAAGGACCGCGGCCGGCGCTGCGTGGGCGACGTACTTTCCCTGATCAAGCCATGAATATTTCGTGACGAACGCGTCCACCTTGTCCGATCCGAATTGCTTGCGGAATTCCTGGAACTCTTTGGACTTCATGTCTACCTGATCGGACAGGTTTCCGGCCATCAGGACAAAGGCCTTGAAGCGCTTGTCGATTCCGGCCAGAAAAGCGCCAGTGGACGCGTTGTAGCTGTGGCCGACGTAGGCGAGGCGCTTCGGATCCACGTCGCTGCGGGCCAGCAGCAGATCGGCGCCTCGCCGCATATCGAGAATCTGCTGCACACGATAGTTGATCTGCGCTTCGCCTAAGGGATCGGGATCGCGCACATATCCCGGGCGGGCGATCGGGCCGTCGGTGAGCAGCGAGACTACTCCTGAGGACGCCAGGGCCACGGCTTCGTCGAGAAATTCCTTGCGATTCAATAAGGGCGAGCCGTCCTGATACCAGTGGCCCCAGATTACCGCGGCGAAGGGTCCTTTGCCCTTGGGGACGACGAGATAGGCGGGAACGCGTCCGCCTTTGGGACTGGCGTAGGAAATGTCGCGGATGCCGACGTCGCCGCGCTGTTCGACTCCGACTTCCTGAATGTCGAGGGGAGCTTTTTGATCGTAATCGAAGTGGTGGAGGAGGCCGGGATCGGGACTTTGGGCAAACAGACTCGAGAGAAGGAACAAAATGACGTATACGACACGGCTCATGGGGACCTCCGCTGAGCGCTGATATCTTAGCCTAACCGCTCGCCCTCACCGGGCTGCACCAGTTTGATATATTTGCTTTTTGTTCTCCCCGTGGCATACTTCGTCAGACAGGCTGCGGAGCTTCGCTCGGCTGGGCAGCCGGGGGCGGCTGTCCCTAAGTACGACGTGGACCTACGCGGAAGTTGGGGCGGGCCGAAAAAATAATCTCAATTTGGGGCCAGTTTTCCTTTGTACTCCTCATACGTTCACAGGGGAAATTAGATTACGATGCAACGCACTCACCTCAACATCGTGGCGACTCTGGAAACTAACATCGGGCGTTTGCCGGCTAATATTGAAGCTGAGCGCTCCATCCTGGGCGCCGTGCTGCTGGACAATCATGCCTATAGCGACGCCGCCCAGCACCTGAAGCCCGAAGATTTTTCCATCGACTCGCACCGGCGCATTTATTCGCGGATGATGGATCTGGCCGAATCCTCGCGGCCGATTGACATCATAACGCTGGTCGAAGAACTGGAACAGAAGAAGGACCTGCAGGCGGTTGGGGATGTTGGCTACATCTCCGGCCTGCTGGACGGCGTGCCCGACCGGCCTTCGATTGAGCACTACGTTCGAATCGTCCGCGATAAAGCCATTCTGCGCGGGCTGATCGGCGTCGCGAATACCGCCATCGCCAAGGCCAGCGAGCAGGCGGAGCCTGCCGACGAGATTCTTAACGACGCTGAAGCCGCCGTCTTCGCGCTCTCCGAGAAGCGCATGGGCAAGGGCTTTCAGGATATCAAGGAGATTGTCCGCAACTCGTTTGGCTCGATGGATGAGCTGCTGAAGCGCGGCCAGCGCATTACCGGCCTCGAGACCCATTTCACGATTCTGGATGAGATGACAACCGGGTTTCAAAAATCGGACCTGGTCATCGTGGCGGCGCGACCGTCGGTGGGAAAAACGTCGTTCGCCATGAATATCGCCGAGAATGCCGCCATCGACGACGGCAAGGTGGTGGGAGTGTTTTCCCTGGAAATGTCGTGCGAGGCACTGGTGCAGCGCCTGCTGTGCTCGCGGGCCATGGTGGACGCGCAGAGGTTCCGCACCGGCACATTTTTTTCGTCGGACATGCCCAAGATTCAAAAGGCCGCTGAAGAACTGACTTCTTCCCTTCTGTTTATCGACGACTCGCCGGGTCTGACCATCAGCGAAATGCGGGCCAAGGCGCGGCGTCTGAAACAGTCCCAAGGACGTCTCGACCTGCTGATCGTCGATTATCTGCAGCTGATGTCGGGAGGGAGCAAGCGGTTTGAAAACCGGACGCAGGAAGTGTCTGCCATTTCGCGCGGGCTGAAAGCCATTGCCAAGGAACTCCAGGTTCCGGTGGTTGCCTTGTCGCAACTCAGCCGCGCCCCAGAAAGCCGGGGCGGCGACCACCGTCCGCAACTCTCCGATCTGCGCGAATCGGGGTCGATTGAGCAGGACGCCGACGTGGTCATGTTCATTTTCCGCGAAGAGATCTACAAGCAGGACGATCCCGAGCTGAAAGGGCGCGCCGAAATCATCATCGCCAAGCAGCGCAACGGCCCGGTCGGCAAGTTCAACCTTGCATTCCTGCACAACTCCACCCGCTTTGCCAACCTGATGGAAGGTAGCAGCGAAGCCGGGGAGTAGGCGGCGGACTAGGGCGCAAATTCATCTAACTCTGAAAGACTGTTAGAGACTTCAAAACCCCGACCCTGAGACACCCCTACCCTGTGGAAAACTTTGTGGATGATAGGACCCTGCCTCTGAACTGTGCGGCACCGAACGGTTGGCGGGGGGATTGCCATCTTGTCTAGTCCTTCCTAAAGCTATGTTTTTAAGTTGGTTAACTGTCGTGTGTAAGTTGATTGGCGGAACCGCTTGCGAATCAGCACTTTCGTCACAAAATGTGAGATTTGCACATAAACGGAAAGGCCCCAGGCCGCATCAGGAGCGGGTTAGCTGCTTCCCTCACCCACTTTCAGGACCGCCAGGAAGGCCTCCTGCGGAATATCCACGCGGCCGATGCGCTTCATCCGCTTTTTGCCTTCTTTCTGTTTCTCCAGCAGCTTGCGTTTTCGGGTGATGTCGCCGCCGTAGCATTTGGCCAGCACGTTCTTGCGGATTGCGGGCACGGTTTCGCGGGCTATGATTTTGGCTCCGATTGCGGCCTGGATCGCCACTTCAAACATCTGGCGCGGGATTAGCTGTTTCATCTTTGCGGCCAAAGCCCGTCCGCGGTCATAGGCAAAATCGCGATGGATGATGGTGGAGAGCGCATCCACTGGCTCGCCCGCCACCATGATGTCGAGCTTGGCCATGGGTGACACCCAGTTGCCCGACAGATGATAGTCGAGCGAAGCGTATCCTCGCGACACCGACTTCAGGCGGTCGTAAAAATCGAGCACGATTTCGTTCAGGGGCAGCTCGTACTGCAGCATTACTCGCGAGGAGCTGACATATTCAAAACTCTTCTGCTTGCCGCGCTTCTCCTCGACCAGCTTCAGAATGCCGCCTACATATTCTTCATTGGTCAGAATCACGGCGAGGATCACCGGCTCTTCTACCTTGGCGATCTCGCTGGTATCAGGCCAGCGCGACGGATTATCGACTTCGATCACCTCGCCGTCGGTCTTGGTGATCTGGTAACGCACGCCTGGAGCCGTCGTGATCAGTTCGAGATTGTATTCGCGCTCCAGACGCTCCTGGATGATCTCCATGTGCAGGAGGCCCAAAAAGCCGCAGCGGAAGCCGAATCCGAGCGCGACGGAGCTTTCGGGCTCGAAGAAAAACGACGAATCGTTGAGCTTCAATTTTTCCAGCGCCTCACGGAGTTGCGTATGTTCGTGCGCGTCCACGGTATAGAGCCCGGCGAAGACCATGGGCTTGATTTCTTCAAACCCCGGCAGTGCCTGGAGCGAGGGCCGGTCATCGTCGGTGATGGTGTCGCCAATCTTCGTATCGGCCACATCCTTGATATTCGCGATGATGAACCCAACTTCGCCGACCACCAACTCGTCGACCTCTACCGGCTTCGGCGTGAGCGTGCCGAGGGTTTCCACCTGATAGACGTGCCCATTCGACCAGAGGCGGATCTTCTGTCCCTTGCGCAACCGCCCCTCAAACACACGAGCCAGCACCACCACACCACGATAGGGATCAAACCAGGAATCGAACAGCAATGCCTGAAGATGCCGTTCCGGCGCGCCTTTCGGCGGCGGGACGCGCTTGACGATCGCCTCCAGCACGTCCGGCACTCCCTGCCCCGTTTTGGCGCTGATCAGCAAGGCGTCGGAGGCGTCCAGGCCCACCGCGCTCTCTATCATTTCTTTGGTGCGCGCCACGTCGGCGCTCTGCAAGTCGATCTTGTTGATGACTGGAATAATTTCGAGGCCGTGATTGATCGCCAGATAGGAGTTCGCCAGCGTCTGAGCTTCCACCCCCTGCGAGGCATCCACCACCAACAACGCGCCTTCGCAGGCGGCAAGCGAGCGTGAGACCTCGTAGGAAAAATCCACGTGGCCGGGAGTGTCGATCAGGTTGAGCTGGTAAATCTGGCCATCCTGCGCGGGGTACAACATGCGGACGGCATGGGCTTTGATAGTAATACCACGCTCGCGCTCCAAGTCCATCGAATCGAGGACCTGCTCCTGCATATCGCGCATGGCTAGCGAGCCGGTAAGCTCCAGCAGCCGGTCGGCAAGCGTGGATTTCCCGTGATCGATATGCGCGATGATCGCAAAGTTTCGGATGCGAGAGGCTTCCATGCAGATAGGTCGATTCTAACAGGGCATGGGTCGGGCGCTTTGTAGCACGGACCCTCTTGTCCGCGCATTGCTAGCAGCGCCTAGCGCGCGGGGAACAAAAACGTAATCGCCTCCGGCAAGCGCTTTGCCCATGCTTCTTCGTTATGGCGAGCTTCCGGATCGAGCACCACTTTGACTTCGGACGGCGACATCAGCGCATTCTTTAAATTCGTTTCGACCTGCCGGATCATCCGCACCTCGGCTTCATTCCCTTCCGGGTGGTCTCCTTCCTTTCCGCCAAGAGCCATGAAGACTCTCAGCGGCGCCATCGCCAGATACGAAGTCTCGCGCACGAGCTTCGCGTTGCCTGGAAACAGCACCGGGCTCTCGGCCAGCACTTTGCCGAAGACGGTTGGGGCGCTGATTCCTACGTACAGAGCGGCAATGCCTCCGTAGCTCGATCCGCCGATACCGGTGTTCTCACGGCCCTCGGCGATGCGATACTTGCTCGCGATCACCGGCATCACTTCCTTGATCAGAAATTGCGGCATACGATCTCCGGCGGTTGCCGCCCCGCCCGGATCCTGCAAGTTGTCGTTCCACGCCAGGTATTCAAACGCGCGCTTCTCCCTGGCGTTGTCGAGGCCGACGACGATCAGAGGCTCAATCTTCCCTTCGCCCACCAGCCGCGTGACCGTTTCGTCCACTTGCCATTCGTGGACGTGATCGTAAGCGAGGCAGGCGTCGAAGAGGTTTTGCCCGTCGAACATATAGAGCACCGGATAATGGCGCTCGCGGTTAGCGGGATCGTTGTATCCGGGCGGAAGGAAGATCCGCACCGTACGGGTGAAATCGAAGACCTTGCTCGCCAGCTCCATCGTTTCCACCGTTCCTACGATGGTGGGCGTGCATTCCTTCCGGTTCTGGGCTTCCGTTGCCGGCGAAAGAAACCAGAACCCGAACCCTATCGCCAGCACAGCCATCCATCTCGATGTCATTGTGGAATCTCCTGAGACTATGCTGTCAAAGTTTCGGACTTATATCTTGGGATCATGCCCCCAGCGCCGACCGAATCGCTTCGACGATGGATTCCGCGAGCCGATCCATCTGTGCCTTCGACTCTGCTTCAATCATCACCCGCGCCAACGCTTCGGTGCCGGAGTAACGCACGACGACTCGGCCATTGCCGTCGAGTTCCCGCTCGGCGGCCGCAATCGCCGACAGCGCCGCGGGGATCTCCGCGAAAGGCGTTTTATTCCGCACCCGCACATTGCGGATGGTCTGCGGAAAGACTTTTAGATCGCCTACCAGATCAGCCAGCGGCTGGCCGGTTCGAACCATGATCTCGAGCACCCGTAGCGCCGTCAGCAATCCGTCGCCGGTGGTCGCATCCCCATCGCGAAATAGTATGTGGCCCGACTGCTCGCCGCCGAGGGTTGCTCCCACGCGCTGCATTTCTTCGAGCACGTATTTATCGCCGACATTGGCGCGCAGCATCTGAATGCCCGATCGTTTGAGCGCCAGCTCCAATCCCATATTCGACATGGTCGTCGCCACCACAGTCCCATTGGCGAGCGCGCCGCGTGACTGCATCTCACGCGCCGCCAGCAGCAGAACCGCGTCCCCATTGACCACATGTCCGCGGGCGTCGCAAAAGAGCGCGCGGTCGGCATCGCCATCGAAAGTAATGCCCAGGTCGAAGCATCCCGGCTGGCCGGCAACAAAATGCGCCACGGTCTCCGGATGCAGGGCGCCACAATTCTCGTTGATGTTCTGTCCGTCGGGAGTGGAGTTCAGAAACGTCGTGTGGATCTTGAGCGCCCCAAACAACAATGGGGCTTCCGCCGTGGCCGCGCCGTTGGCGCAATCGATCGCCACTTTTAACCGGCCCAAGTCAGTGGAAACGGCGCCCGCGAGCCACTTGACGTAGGCTTGGCGCAGTTTTTCCTCACCGGGAACGCTCGCAATCTCGGGAGTGGAATCGGGCGGGAGGGCTGCGTCGGCCTGCAGAAGAGCGAAGATCTCCTTTTCAATCGCCAACTCGCGCGCGTCCGGCAGCTTGTAGCCATCACCGGAAAAGATCTTGATCCCGTTGTCGGTCCAGGGATTGTGCGAAGCCGAAATTACCACCCCGGCATCGAATCCCTGCGAGCGCGCAAGGTAGGCGACGCCCGGCGTGGTAATCACGCCCGCGCTGCGCGTTTCCACTCCCACTGACGCCAGGCCCTGCAGGAACCGGTCGGCGATCCAGCAACTGGAGACGCGTGTATCCTGCCCAATGACTACCCGCGCCCTGGCATTGACGCGCACCAGGTCGTGCCCGAGCGCCCGCCCAATCCAATAAACACTGTCGCGAGTCAGCGGAAATTCCCCCGCCACACCGCGAATTCCGTCGGTGCCGAAGAGTTGTCTGGTTTGCGTCATTCCGGAGGAAAGAAAGGCGGCTCCTTATAGCCCGGATACACAGGCACGGGATGCAGGGTCAGACGATGGCATTGTTTGTCACCTGTAGTGTAGGGCGTGCTGCTTTGATCGCTTGGCGCAACGCTTCGACGTTGCTCTTGGAAAAATGATCGTCGTAATAGCGAAGGACCTCCTTACCATGTTTGTCATGTAGTTGGAGAATAAGCTTGGTGTCCCTCCACACTAGACTGCCGGCTGTCCTCGCCTCAAAGCACTCGCACGCCACGTAAGACATATCCTCCAAACTATAGACCTCTTCCCGGCCCGAGTGGCTGACGATTGCCAGGGCGTCCGGTCGAACCTGAATCTCCTTGCGTCGGTTGAAAAAGAACACGGCCAGCACGGCGAATGCCCCAAAGAGTCCGAATCCTGCCGCGGCGATGATGCGATACTGCCGAACGTCTTCGGGAAGTGATCCTGTTGTGTCTTGTGTAAGGTAACCAACCGGAACGGCGATCGCTAGCGCCGCCCAGACAACACCCCAGCCCATTCCGTTTGATCCTCTTATGCGGAATGTTCTTGGCTCGCCGTCTTCCATGGCATATCCTCCATGTACTTGGTTTTGGCAGTCCGTAAGCGCGCATATTATTATTTCTTCTCGTTTCCCGAACCTTCCATGGTAACCGTTACGCGAATTGAAGTTGGGTGTGCAACCTGGATCAGGGGGTCGGTAACGTAAGCGTGCGTCACGAATGTAGCCCGTGTCATGACTCCGGTCGCGTCCACCGGATCGGTGATGGCCGCTTCCACCGCTTCGACCCGGCGGCGAGGTCCTGTGATCATGACATTCGGCGGATCGGCCAGTACCTGGGTCACGCGCATGCCGTTGGCAAAATTTCCGGTCACGCGCGGCCGAACCTCGATTCTCCTGGTCGCGCGGTCGTCAAAGGAGAGGTGGAACTGGCCGGGGATGATCTGCACGACTTCCAAGTCTTGCGGCACATGAATCTGCTGGCTGCTCAAATCGAAGGTCCGTTCCCCCGGACGAACGGTGGCCAGATTAATCTCGGCGTGCACGTCCGCCGCCCGCAGACGATGAATCACGCGCTCCGGCCCGCGTACACGGATGCGCACGTCGGTGGAATTGGCGGAATCCATCTCCAGATTATCGGGTAGACTCTGGAACTCGATCGGCACCTGAATCTCGACTTCGGCAATGGGGTCGCGCGCCACCACCATCCACAGTCCGACGGCGAGCAATAGGGAGACGGCTTTGAGGCCGAGATCGTGGCCGAAAATGCGTTGGACAAAACTGCGCTGCACGGAACCCGGCATGATCAGCCGTCCCTTCCGGGACGCACACCGGCATCCCGCCTGCGCGAGAGCGGCGAACTGGGCGGTTCCTCTTCGATAAAACTCTCCTCCACCGGGCTGGGCAGCGTGGGGGCGGGAGCGTAGCGGCGCAGCAGGGCGCTCAAGCGTTCTCGCAGACGCTCCACCGACAGGTCGCGCTCGATGCTTCCCGCGACCGCCATGCTGATGGTGCCCGTTTCTTCCGAGATAATGACGGCGACCGCGTCGGTTTCTTCGGTGATCCCGATGCCGGCACGATGCCGCGTGCCCAGTTGAATGGAGAGCACAGGATTCATCGACAGCGGCAGAAAACAAGCGGCGGCTGCGATGCGGTCCCGCTGCACAATCACCGCGCCATCATGCAAGGGGGCACTGGGACGAAATACGGTGGCCAACAGGTCGTAGGACAGCCGGGCGTCGAGCGCCACTCCGCTCTCGATGTAGGTGCGCAGACCAATCTCGCGTTCGATCACGATCAGCGCGCCGGTCTGGTTCTGCGAAAAGAGGTTGGCCGCCAAGACGATGTCGTCGTAGACGTCGGCCACCGACCGCGAAGACCGCATCAGCGAAATTCGGCTGCCGAGGTTTACCAAGGCGTGCCGGATCTCCGACTGGAAGACGACGATGAGCGCGAAAACGACGTAGGGCAGCAGCGTGCTGAGCAGCCAGTTCAGGGTGCGCAATTCCCCCAGCCGGGCGAAGTAAAACGCCAGCCCGAGCGTGGCCACTCCAACCAGCATCGGGGCCGCTCGCGTGCCCCGCACCAACGAGAGAAACTGGTAGATGAGGATCGCGACCAGCACGATGTCCAGAATCGAAATGACCGAGATCGCCGAGATGTGCGACCAGAACTGCGACGGCGTCACGCCACCCTCACATCGACAGTTGAATCGAAAGCTAAAACAAAAGTTGAATTGCTCTTTATTCTAATGCAGCCCCGTAAGATTCCCGCCGGATTATGGTTCTCCCGGCTCGGTCGCAATCACGCGGGCACGGACTCGTCCCCTAGCCAGGCGCGCCGACAGTTCATCTTCAGCTTTGAGCCGGGACGCGTCTTTCAGCAGGTGACCGTTGGCATCGAACACCAGCGCGTAACCGCGGTTCAGGATTGCAACCGGCGAAAGCGCCTCCAGGCTGGCTGTCTCGCGCTCCAGCGCCCTGCGGCTCTCGAGCAACCTTGTTTGCGTGACCGCGGCCAGCTTGGCAACTTGAGCGGCCAACTGCTGCCGGATCGCGGCCAGACGGCGGCGCGCGTCGTAGTGCCGGACGGCGGCGGAAACATTCTCGCAGCGCCGATGACAACGCTCGAGATGTTGCCGTTGCGCCTTTTCCAGGCGGAAGCGCTGTTCATCGAGTTTCTGCTGCCGCCGGTGGATGCCGTCCATCATGCGGGCAAAGGCTCCGTGCTGCGCGCTCTCGGTCAGTTCCTGACGCGCCATGAGCAGGCGGTAACGCACTGCCCGTTCCAGACGCCGGTTCAGGTCTTCCGCCTGCGCATCGATCTCCTGTCGCGAACGGATCACCAGTTCCGCCGCCGCTGAAGGCGTGGGCGCCCGCAGATCGGCGACAAAATCCACGATGGTGAAATCCGTTTCGTGCCCAATGGCCGAGATCACGGGAACCTTCGACTCTGCGATCGCCCGCGCCAGGCCTTCATGATTGAAGCAGGCGAGGTCTTCGACCGAACCGCCGCCGCGCGCGATGATGACGACTTCGACCGCCCTGCTGCGACGCAAGTCCTGATGCCGATGTTCCGGTTGGAAGTATCGCAGTGCCGCCATCACCTCGCCAGCAGCCGAGTCTCCCTGCACCTGCGCGGGATAGATCAACACATTCGCGGAGCGATGCCGACGCTCCAGAATGTTCAGGATGTCGCGGAGCGCCGCGCCCTGCGGTGAAGTGATGATGCCGATTCTTTGCGGCAGCGGTGGTATCGGCTTCTTTCGGGATGCCTCAAACAATCCTTCCGCCTGCAATCTTGCCTTCAATTGTTCGAACGCCAACTGAAGAGCGCCCGCGCCCTGCGGCTCCATGAACTCGGCGGAGATTTGCAGCTCACCGCGATCTTCATATACGGTGATGCGCCCGCGAACCGTGACGTGCAACCCGTTCTCCGGGCGAAACCGGAGCAGCTTCGCCGACGAGCGGAACATCACCACGCGAATCTGCGCGGATTCTTCCTTGAGGGTGAAATACAAATGGCCGGAATCGGGGATACGCAGATTAGAAATCTCGCCTTCTACCCAACAGTCGGAATACTCCCGCTCGATGTGCGAGCGCACGGCGGAGACCAGCGCGCGCACCGTCCAGATGTGACGCTCTGGCGGACGGAATTGGAAGCCGAGTTGGTCGGACATTTCCATGACGATCAGTCCATGAAAATTTCAGGCCGTGAGAATCAGTCTCACGAGAACCAAGCCGTGAAAACCAGGCCGTGAGAATCACGGCGTGAATCATCAGTGTACTTGCGTTTGAGGCGAAGTCGCCTTGAGGCAGACTTGGGACCCTCGTATTCGGCTCGCACCCTTTCAGCGCTTGAAGCGGCTAAAAAGAAATATGATGGCCGACAACACCACGCTCAGCAGGATCGACGTTGCCAGCGGAAAATAAAACGTGGTGTTCTTCCCGCGATAGAGGATGTCTCCGGGCAGCCGGCCCAGAGGCAGGCCGGACCGCCCCAGCAGCATGACGATTCCCCCAATCACCACCAGGGCCACGCCGAGGATCACCAATAGCCGTCCTATTTCCGCCATGCTTTGAGTTTAACCCCTAGTTACAACATTCGGGATCGTTGGTGTAATCGCTGACAACGGTTGACTTCCGGTTTGCCGTGACTCGGGAGCAAGGTGATTTTGATCTTGCCGAGGAGGCGATGCACGAAGCCTTTGCGGCTGCGCTGAGCCGACCTTGCGCTCGTCAGCACGAAGGCTGTATCCTCGGGCGTCATCATCAGCACCTACAAGCCGAGCGGCCCTTTGCGTACCGGCACCATGGGCGCGGAGTAAGACAAGGCCAGAGATAATCAAATGAGAAATCTAATTTTCGCGATCAACATTACCCTGGATGGCTGCTGCGACCATACCAAATTCAATCCCGATGAAGAAACGCTTGAGTATTTTACTTTTCTCACGCGAGATGCTGACACATTCCTCTACGGGCGTAAAACTTATCAATTGATGGTTCCTTATTGGCCCGATGTGGCGAAAAACCATTCCGGGCAGACAAAAGCAGAGAACGAATTTGCTCGAGCATTTGACTCCAAGAAACTTGTTGTCTTCTCGCGATCATTGGATAGCGTCGAAGGGGAAAATACGAGAATTGTTCGTACGAGCCTTCACGACGAAATACTTAAATTGAAACAGGAACAAGGCAAAAATATTTTTACCGGTGGTGTAACTATTCCTTCACAACTTGTAGAGCTTGGTCTGATTGATGAATATTATTTTGTGGTTCACCCGATAGTTTCAGGAGAAGGGAGACGGTTGTTTGAAGGTATCAACCTGCAAGAGAAATTACAATTGAGACTTGCCGAGTCAAAGTGTTTTAAATCGGGATGTGTTGCGCTTCGTTACTTGAAGCAGTGACAGAAAAATCTGCGAACAGCCGTGCTGCTGGCTCAAATTCAACAAAATCAGATAGGACTCAAAGGAACTCAGTCATGAGAAAAATCAACGTGGCTGAATTGTTTGCCGATGGCACGATCCCGCCTCATCCAACTTCCCGATCTGCTCGTTCAACATCTTCAGCAGTCCCAGTAAGTCTTCTCGCCGGGCGCCGCCACTTGCTGATAAAACATCTTGGCATCCCCAGAAACGTGCACTAGTTTTTGCTACCCAGTTTCCCCGGTCTCGGTGTCCAGCCACGAAACTTGCTGCCAGCTGGGATGGAAATCACACCCTATAAGCATCATTGCGAAGGCTCCTTCCTCCCCAGGAGCCTTAGTCCTCAAACCAAGACTACCGGGTCGATAGCGGAAGCCCGGAAATATTTTGAAGAGTCGATGCCTGAAGGTGCAGAAAAGTCAGGGCATTGGGAAGTCATCTCAATGCCCGTGACGTACAACAAGCAAAGAGTTCCGAGCATCACGGAGGTTTACAAATCACTGGTGGAGTCGGAGGTTCACCTCAGAGGCTGGAACTTTCCGCACTTCGACAAAGATACAAAAACCAATTTCTCACACGGGCGACAATCACACACAGATTTCATGCACCACACCGAAGCTCATCGTGCGTACCAGAGTGGCCTTTTCGTGTGGCGCGGTCAGTATTGGGAGAACTCCGACAACTTCACGAAGCAACACGGAAAATCTCTGAGCTTCGTTAACGTCATCTACACTGTGACAGAGTTTCTGTTGTTCTTAAAAAGGTACTACGAGCGAATTGCGCCAGATGCGTCGATCCGATTCTCAATCGGGATGACTGACATCAAAGAACGCGCGCTTGAGGCTACCGATTGGAACTCGATTCCCTTCACGGGAAACTATACGGCGAAAGATTCGAGCTTGGAGATCGACAGAGAATATTCGGTGCCGGAGCTTCGCGCGACGGCAGAAGAAATCGCAATAATGTAGTGCAAAGAATCTTTGAAGTGTTCAACTGGAATGGTTCAGACCCGAACATGATTCGAGGATGGCAGCAACGTCTCTTGACTAGGACGTTCTAGCTTCGATTCATTCTGCGGTCGGAGCTTCCAACGATATATTCACGATTATGGTGTAGCGAGGGGTTTGTAAATAAGACCGATGACTATGCCGACGATAGTCCACTGGACGAAGTAAGCCACAGCCTGTCCCAGAGCGAGTTTCAGCCCGATGTTCAGGTTCACGTAGTTGTGCAGCACAAATGCGCAAACCAC
>Ga0209698_10001042_pt1 | contig 32023 bp, 30 predicted proteins | sample LitLauG_LLR_2012_FD_187203 | JGI IMG/M metagenome (GOLD analysis project Ga0209698, IMG submission 187203) | Freshwater sediment microbial communities from Pennsylvania, USA - Little Laurel Run_MetaG_LLR_2012 (SPAdes) (version 2) | ecosystem: Environmental > Aquatic > Freshwater > Creek >... | reverse complement strand
GAATCAATGTTCTTCTTTTACAGGCCTGGAGTACGGCTTGGCTGTGACGGCCATCACCATACCGTGTGACCTAATAGCCACAGCGGAGTGTGATGAGGGTCACCGCGTCCAAGGGCGTGGGGCTCTAAGTTAAGACAGAATCCACTCGAGGAAAGGAAATCAGGACAAGCTCATGGCGTACGTAATCACAGACAGCTGTATCAAAGACGAACTTTGCGTCGAGGTCTGCCCCACGGATTGCATTCATCCTAAGAAAGACGAGCCGAAGTTTGAAACGGCGACCCAACTTTACATCGATCCGGTAGGATGCATCGATTGTGGCGCATGCATTCCGGCCTGCACGTCGGATTCGATCTTTACCGCGGAAGATCTGCCCGAAGACAAAAAGGAATTCCTGGAGAAGAACGCCGCCTACTACGCGAACTGACGATCTGGGCGGGGCGGAAGCATCAGAGGATCGCTCCAAGCCCTCGTCTTTACCGGATGAGGGCTTTTCTTTGCCGGCGTGAACGACTATTGAATCGGATAGCCTGGCTCGCCTGGCAAGTGTCCATGGATCCTCATCACCTTTGCGGGTGGTTTCACGTCCCTGGAGTCCATCAGGACGATGGCGCCCGGGATGGCGACAATCGCTTCCTTCTGCATGCCGTTGGAAGGCAGCGTAACCGGTTCGAATTGGGTCTCTCCGCGAAAGACCTGCGAAGTCCAGTACCGTTTGTACTCGCTTTCCGACATTCCCAATAACCTGAGGAGGGTTGCGCGTTCCCGCGTGCCGGGGGCGCGAACGAAGACTTTCACCCCTTGGCCGTTGGGCCAAGAATGCTTTTCCCCCGCCAAGAGTTTGCGCAATTGGGGCAGGGTCAGACTGCTGACCGGATTTCCGGGATTCACGACCACGGCAATATCCGTGGGCTGAGCGAACGCCGCAAAAGCGCAGAGTAGAACCATCCATAACAGGAGTAGATTGACGTTGGTTCTCATTTGGGTCTCCGCGTCAAAACGTAAATGCCAACTGCGTTTGCAGACCGTTCAAATCGGGCTGATTCCGGCGCACGGTGTGGTCGAGTTGCAGCTTGAACGCCACGTTGTCGTTGATGTCGTAGCGCGCTCCGAACGATGGGCCATGCCGCAATCCGACATCCGAGAACCGGCTGCGTTGGCTGGCGTTGATGTATTGATATCGGAAGTACGGTCGAACCGGACCGATCCGCCTGGAGAACTGCGTGTAGAAAGCAGAAGTATTCAGGGTCGCAGAACTGTGCTCGAAGCTATGGCGGACGAGGTAGCCCTCGTTGAGAAACTCGATTCCGTGCTGGATGTACACGACGTGACCATTCACAATGGTCTGCCCGAGCCGGACCGAGGGGGCAAGATCAAAATAGCTGATTTTGTCATGGTAAACGGACCCGCCCACTCGCAGCCCTGGGAGCGCGTCCGGATGAGCGAAAAGGCCGACATTAAGATGGTTGCCATTATTCCCGTCGTCCACGTGGCCCGAGCCATCAATGCTCGGCCGTTCCGTGTCGCTCGATCCATACTCGACTAGATAGTTCAAGCCGAGTTTTCCCGAGGGGACGAGGCCGGTGACTGAGACGCCAATGGCCTGGGTAGGCAACAAACCGCCGTGCGTGGCAAATTCCATAATGAGTGGGCGGTCCGCGGTGGTTAGCAGCCATTTGCCGCTATGGAAAGCGGTGTTGTAGTAGCCGATGCTGGTGTGATACCGGCCCAACGACATTCTCAGGTGGTCGCTGTAATCGTACTTGAGCAGGAAGCGCTCGAGGTCCGCACCGTAGCGTTGGGCATCGTCCTCTCCAAACACAATCTCGGACAGAACGCTGGTCTTGTCGCTGATTTTGGACGTAAGGAGGAGGTCGAAGTCGCCGGTATAAAAATTACCCGCCGATCCAGGCACAAATCCGTGGAATCCATTCTCGGGCTGGCGCTGATCCAGGATCTTGTAATTGACCTCACCAAATCCGCGCCACTGGATTCCCCGCACTTCGTGGGAGAGTTCGGTGGGCAGGGACATGGCGCTCGCCGCCTCTTCCGCGGGCGGAGCCTGCGCCGATGAATCGAGGTTCGCGCCCGGCTGTGATGTCCGCCTTGCTTCCAAATCGCTTACTTTTTCTTGAAGCTCCTTGACCTGTTGGACCAGCAGGCGGATCGTTGCTTGATCAGTGGACTCTGCGACCTGCGCAAGTCCCGACGCGCTGGCAACCATGATTACGATGACGATGGGACACAGACGGTGCATGCGGACGAGATCTCCCTACTCAGCCTTTCGGCGCGGAGCGCCTGGAAATTAGCGGTCTGCACCACCGTGGGGGATTACCAGGGGGAGGGTCCAATCGCCCGCTCCGGGACCGACAGCGCAACTTGACACGCCGTCGTTGCCTTTCTATCGTTCCGACCTAGCTCATGAACATCGTCAAAGCGACTAAGCAGTTTGAAGAGTGGCTGGGGCAGCATATCCAGATTGTTGGTCCGGATCTGCGGCTTAAACACGAGCGCATGGCCGAGAGCCTGTTTCCGTTTCTGCGGGCGACGTTTTATCGCTGGGTGCAAGTCTGGCCGGAGGTGTGTTCGGAGGTGGGGCGCGCGCCGCAGATCCTGGCCGTAGGCGACCTGCACGTAGAGAATTTCGGGACCTGGCGCGACACCGATGGTCGGCTGGTGTGGGGGGTGAACGATTTCGACGAAGTGAGTGTGTTCCCCTACACGCTGGACCTGGTGCGGCTGACAACGAGCGCGGTCGTGGCCGCGCGCGCAGAATGCCTGGCGATGAAGCCGAAAGCGTCAGCCGAAGCCATTCTGGAAGGCTATGAACGAGGGCTTCAGGAAGGGGGGCGCCCTTTTGTTCTGGGCGAGGAGCACGGGTGGTTGCGCTCGATTGCCGAAAGCAAGCTGCGGGATCCGGTTGTGTTCTGGGGGAAGATGGATCGCCTGCCGACGCTGAGAGGCGCTCTGCCGGAAAGCGCGCGCGAAGCGATCGACCACATGATGCCGGAGCCGGGCCTGCGCTGTCGTTGGGCGCGTCGCGTCGCAGGTCTGGGCAGCCTGGGGCATGCGCGGCTGGTAGCGATCGCGGACTGGAAGGGTGGCCGAGTGGCGCGGGAAGCGAAGGCGCTGGTGCCTTCCTCGTTGCACTGGCTCAATCCCAAACGCGCGCCCGGAGAAATCCTGTATTCGGCCCTGCTGCGACGGGCAGTGCGCTGTCCCGATCCGTATGTACAACTCCGTGGGCATTGGATCGTGCGGCGCCTGTCGCCTCACTGCTCGCGCATTGAACTGGAGGCGCTCGGAAACTGCCGCGGAGAACTCCGGCTGCTGGAAGCGATGGGGCGTGAGACCGCGAATATACATCTGGGCACGGAAGAAAGGCGCACAGCAATCCTGAAGGATTTGCAGAAGAGGAAGAGAAGCTGGCTACTGGATGCGGCGGAAGGAATGGCGGCTGCCCTCGAAAAAGACTGGAGAGTGTGGCGGGAGCGCCGGCCCGGCTAGATTCGGCCCGCGCCTTCATTGCAAAGCCAGTTCGCGGTAGGAATCGTGGGGCTGGTCGCACACAGAAGAGTGCAGGGTGGGCGCGCTGGGCTCCCCGCCGCCAATCACGGCGTTCAGAATGCATTCCAAGCTCTCCCGGGATCCGCTCCAGACCCGTGAGGAGGACTCGCGGTGAACGGCAAGTTCTCCCAGGAGGCAGTCCGCGGAGAGCGGACCAGGCTCGGTTTCCACCCGGCTTTTGCCTGGGATCGGCGCTACCAGATCCCGGCCGCGCTGGAATTCAAGGTTGGCTTGGGTCAACCAATGCGTGACGAGCATCTTGAGATGGTTCTGGCCGCAGACGCCCAACACGTCTTTCTGCGCGGCCAGGACCGGGTGCCAGGAGAAGATGCTGAGGTGGTCCAGCCAGCGGTTCTCAACCACCAGGAACCAATCGGCATACAGATTGGTTTCGGTCCCACACACAGCGCATGGGAAGCAGTTTGGCAGACGACAGTCCCGGAACGCTTTATTCCCCATTCAACACCTCTCGCCGACCGCACGGGTCAGGAAGCGTGGCGGCCGACGGTCGATCAAGGGCACAGTGAGCATTTTGCTTTCGGCATCGAAGCGGAGCGTGTATTGAGTGGAGCAGGCCTCACAAAGCCAGAAGTGCTCCCGATGCGCAGCCTTGCGGCGGTTGCCGTCAAACGGTTGGCTGGAGTCCTGGGGGAGAGTTTCCGCTAGAAACAGCTTGCCTTCACGCAATGAGCGGAAGGGTACGGTACAGGATGGGTTAGCGCATTTCTGCAACATGGGCTGGGTCCAGTTTTCTCCTTTGCGGGAGTCGAACTAATAGATGGCAACCGTCTCGCACGCGGAGGGCCGCTGTCCTCCCACCTGCGACGGCAGTGACTGACTCGAACCACACGCACTTATCTTCTGGGAGAGTGGCCGGCTGAGGGTAGCCGCGCCGGACGCTGACGAGAGCCGGTCGGGCGCGACGAAGCGCCGTCATAAGTCACTCCGTCATCACACACCCGACACAATCTTCTGTGATGCCCCTCACAGCCTGCCCGCCCGTCCGAGCGCGACCATAGAAGCTAATCGCGGGGTTGGAAAGGACTGCAATCATGAAAAGAGTGCTCATTTTGGGTGCGGCTGGCCGCGACTTCCATAACTTTAATGTGGTCTTTCGCAATAATGCCCAGTATCAAGTCGTTACCTTCACGGCTACCCAGATTCCCGATATTGCCGGGCGGCGCTATCCCGCGGAGTTAGCCGGGCCGGGATACCCAGATGGCATTCCGATCGCGGAAGAAAAAGACCTCGAAAAGCTGATTCGCGACCAGGACATTGACGTGGTTGTTTTTTCCTACAGCGACGTAGCGCACCAGACGCTCATGCATCTTGCGTCGCGTGCCTTGGCGGCGGGGGCGGATTTCTGGCTGCTGGGAGCAGAGCATACCCAGCTGAAGTCGTCAGTGCCGGTGATTTCGATCTGCGCGGTGCGAACCGGGTGCGGGAAGAGCCCGCTGTCGCGAAAGGTGGCGGAGGAACTGCGGCGGGCCGGACTCAAAGTGGTGGCCATTCGCCATCCCATGCCCTACGGAGACCTGGCGGCACAAGCGGTGCAGCGCTTTGGAACGTTGGCGGATCTGGAGCGGCATCGCTGCACCATTGAGGAGCGCGAGGAGTACGAGCCGCACCTGGTGCACGGCACGGTAGTTTACGCCGGAGTGGATTACGAGAAAATTCTGCGCCAGGCCGAGAAGGAAGCCGACGTAATTCTGTGGGATGGCGGCAACAACGATACCCCGTTTTACGTTTCGGACCTGGAGATCGTGGTTGCCGATCCGCACCGGCCCGGTCATGAGCTTGCCTACTATCCGGGCGAAGTCAACCTCCGGCGGGCACAGGTGGTAGTGATCAACAAGGTGGACACCGCCTCCCCGGAGAACGTTGCAACGGTTCGCAAAAACATCGAGCAGGCTAACCCCCGCGCGCGGGTGATCGAAACCGCGTGTCGAGTCTCGGTCGACGATCCAGCACAGATTCGCGGCAAGCGCGTGCTGGTGGTCGAAGACGGGCCGACACTCACGCACGGTGAAATGTGTTACGGCGCAGGGGTGGTGGCAGCACGGCAGAGCGGCGCCGCGGAACTGGTGGATGCGCGCCCGTATGCGGTGGGCTCGATCCGCTCGACGTTCGAAAAGTACTCGCACATGACGACCCTTCTGCCGGCCATGGGATATGGCGACATGCAGCGGCATGAACTGGAAGAAACCATCAACCGCACTCCCTGTGATCTGGTCGTGATCGCCACGCCGGTCGATCTGGCGCACATTCTGAATATCAAGCATCCAACCGTGCGCGTCGGATACGAGATTGAGGAGCGTGGTCCGCACGGTGTCACGGAACTGATTGCGGAGTTTGTGCAGAACGTGGAAAAGCACCGGTTGGTGCATGTGTAGGGGAGGTCTCAGGCGTCAGGTCTCAGGTCAGAAAAGGCTGGCTGAGATCAGGCAAGGTGTGAAAACTGCAGGGAAAACGGACGGGATTCGGTCCCAGAGATTAGTCAAGGTTTTGATTTTCCTGAGACCTGACACCTAAGACCTGAGACCTGGTTTCTGGAACTGGAGAATCCAATGCTTCGCAACGATTTTCTGTCCATCCGGGATTTCACTCCCAATGAAATCCGCGAATTCATCGAACTGGGGCGGCTGATCAAGTCGAATCCGGAACTCTTCGCGGACTCTCTCAGGGGCCAGATGCTTGCGCTGATCTTTGAGAAGCCTTCGTTGCGAACGCGGGTCAGCTTCGACGTCGGGATCCATCAACTCGGCGGGTTCGCGCTTTATCTGTCTCCAGCCGAGATCAATCTGGGGAAACGCGAATCGGTGTACGACGTCGCCAAGAATCTGGAACGGATGGTCCAGGGCATCATGATCCGCACGTTTGCCCACGAGATCGTCGACCAGATGGCGGACTACGCGGGCATTCCCATCATCAACGGACTGACGGACTACAGCCACCCGTGCCAGGCCATGGCCGACTACTTGACCATCCTTGAATTGAAGGGCGAAGTGGCGGGGTTGAAGGTGGCCTTCGTCGGTGATGGAAACAATGTCGCTCACTCGCTGATGTTTGCGGGGGCGCAGCTGGGAGCCAAGGTCTGGGTGGCAACACCTTCGAAATACGAACCTGATGCTGCGGCCATTCGGTGGGCGACCGAACGCGGGCAGACCACCGGCGGCACGTGCACCGTCATCAACGATCCGGTCGAGGCGGTCCGCGATGCAGACGTGGTTTACACAGACGCCTGGACGAGCATGGGCCAGGAAAAAGAGAAAGAGGAACGGGAGAGAATCTTCCGTCCGTACCAGGTCAACGCAGACCTATTCAAATTGGCAAAACCAGACGCCATCTTCATGCATTGCCTCCCCGCCCATCGAGGGGATGAAGTCACTCCCGACGTCATCGACTCCGTGCATTCCGTTGTCTTTCAACAAGCAGAAAACCGTTTGCATGCCCAGAAGGCAATCATGGTGGAGTTGATGAAGCCGAAAGTAGCGGAGGGCCTGAGAACCGTAGTTCGTAGTTCGTAGGTCGGAGTTCGCTATCCACCGGAGAAAGGGCGTTCCCATGGAACAAGCACTACGTGGATACAGGGATCTGAGAGCTTGGCAGCACGCGATGGGATTGGTAACGGAAATCTATCGCATCACTCGTACGTTCCCAAAAGAAGAAGTATACGGACTGACAAGTCAACTTCGACGAGCTGCCGTATCGATCTCGAGCAATCTAGCCGAGGGGCACGGGCGGAATTCCAGAAACGAGTTCCGCCAGTTCATCGGCCAAGCCAGAGGCTCGTTGTCCGAAGTTGAAACCCAGCTCGAAATCGGAGCAAACCTGGGGTATGTGACGCAGGATGTAGCCGGCGCTTTGATGGAACAGGCAGGAGCTGTGGGGAAGATGCTCACTGGGCTCCGCTCGTGGACCGAGAAGTCGGCAGGCTGAGGGAGAGGCGAACTACGAGCTCCGAACTACGATCTACGATCCTTATCGCCGTCGGCGGCAACTCTCTCATCCGTGCGGGTGAGAAGGGGACCGGTGCCGAGCAGATGAGCAATGCCCGACGTACCGCAGCCGCGATCGTGGGTTTGGTTCGTGCCGGCTACCGGATCGTGATCACTCATGGCAATGGACCGCAGGTGGGGGCGCAGTTGCTTCGGTCCGAGCGGGCGTCCGATCAAGTTCCGGGGCAGACGTTGGACGTTTGCGGCGCGGCCAGCCAGGGCGAGATTGGTTATTTGCTGGCACAGGCGTTGCAGCGTGAACTAGCCGCCGTCCCGCTGCCTGTCCCGGTCATCAGCGTGGTGACCCAGACCGTGGTTTCCGCGAGCGATCCGGCGATGGAGCATCCGTCGAAGCCAATTGGCCCGTTCTATTCGCGGGCCGATGCGGAAGAAAAAAAGCGCCTGCTCGGTTGGACCATCGTCGAAGATGCTGCCCGCGGCTACCGGCGCGTGGTGCCTTCGCCCGAACCAGTCGAGATTGTGGAACTCGCAGTGATCCGCGAGTTGATGAATGCTGGGGTTTTGGTGATCGCCTGCGGCGGGGGCGGCATCCCTGTAATCCGCGCCAATGGCGGGTTCGAAGGCGTGGAAGCGGTCATTGACAAAGATCGGGCTTCGGCGCTCCTGGCTTCGGAACTGGGTGTCGACGTCTTTGCCATTTCGACCGATACGGACTACGTTTATCGGGACTACAAGAAGCCGACTCAACATCCGCTCCATTGTGTCTCAGTCGAAGAACTGGAAGTTTACTACCGCGCCGGACATTTTCCTCCTGGAAACATGGGGCCGAAAGTGGAATCGGCGCTGCGTTTCCTGCGCGCTGGGGGCCGGGAGGTCATCATCAGCTCGTACGAGCATCTTTGTGCCGCAGTGGCTGGCAAGGCCGGGACGCGCATTTTGCCCGCAGCCGCCAACCCGGTAGCGGACGCCGTAGAGCACGAGAAAGTCACGGGCAGGTGAATATGAAACACAGCTCCACGACGCCGAATGGATTGGATCCGCAGAAAGACCTGGGCTTTGCGCTGGAATCTGCCTCGATGAAACTGGGTCATGTCGTCGAATCACAGCAGTTCACCCTGCCCCTGCTGATGGAATTGTTCGACCGCTCCCGCGGGATGGAGCGGGTGGTGGCCCGTGGCGGCTCACTCGATTACCAGCAGCGCATCATGGCCATGTTGTTCTACGCGCCGTCCACGCGCACGCGCTTCTCGTTTGAAGCCGCGATGCACCGTCTCGGCGGCCGCGTGCTCTCCACTGAGCAGGCACGCGCGTTTTCCTCGGAAGTCGAAGGCGAGCAGGTCGAAGACTCCATCCGCATCGTCAGCGGCTACGCCGACGTGATTGTGATCCGGCATCACGAGGAAGACGGCGCGCGGCGCGCAGCCGCGGTCTCCGCCGTGCCCGTCATCAATGCCGGAGACGGCAAAGGTGGCCAGCATCCCACCCAAGCCCTGCTCGATCTGTACACGATCTATCGCGTGCGTCCGCTGGATGGTCTGAGCGTGGCTTTCATCGGGGAACTCGACAGAGGGCGCACCGTGCGCTCCCTCGCCTATCTGCTGGCCAAGTTCGAACGCATCCGGATCTTCTTTGTCAGCCCGTCCGAGATGCAGATGAAGCCCGACATCCTGGACTATCTGGACCGGCACAATGTGCAATACGAGATCGAATCGGACTTGCACAAAGTTGTTGGGGAGGTGGATGTGGTTTACCAGACCCGCATTCACCCGGGCCGAGTCTCCGATCAACCCGTTTTGCGAAACTATGCGATCAATTCTTCGGTTTTGCAAAGAATGAAGCCGGATGCGATGATCCTTCACCCGCTCCCCCGCACCGTGGAGCTGGACAAGACCGTCGACAGCGATCCCCGAGCGCTCTATTTCCGGCAGGCAACGAATGGACTCTACGTGCGCATGGCGCTGTTGACGATGCTCTTGGAGCAGTAGCCAGTAGTCGGTAGCCAGTAGCCAGTACGAGCCCGACGATGCTCAGATGTGAGGCTAGTTATGGAAGGACACCGTGATCTTCAGGTGTGGCAGAAGTCGGTGGAATTCGTGACGGACATTTATCGTGAGACCGCGACGTTTCCACGGTCCGAGGTGTATGGACTGACGAATCAGGTACGCCGGGCAGCCGTCTCCGTGCCAAGCAATATCGCCGAGGGTAGTGGCCGAAGCTCGAAGAAGGAATTTGCTCAGTTTCTCTGCCATGCGCGTGGTTCTTTGCTGGAGGTCGAAACACAGTTGGAGATTGCTAAGAATCTTGGCTACTTGTCGGACAAGAGTGCCAGCGAACTTTTGTCAAAAGGCGAATGAGATTGGCCGAATGCTGAACGGTTTGCGCTCGTGGTGCGAAGCCGCCTGACGGTTTTGCTGACTACCGGCTACTGACTACTGGCTACTACTGAGAGGACTCATGCCCTTAATGGAAGAAAAGACTCAATCCCAGGACTACATCCAGCTCGAAGAAAAATACGGAGCTCATAATTACCATCCGCTCGACGTGGTCATCGAGCGCGCCCAAGGGTGCTGGGTGTACGACGTCGACGGCAAGAAGTATTTGGATTGCTTGGCAGCGTACTCGGCTGTCAACCAGGGGCACTGCCACCCTAGGATTCTCGATGCGATGCTCGCGCAAGCGCGCAAGGTCACGCTGACCTCGCGGGCGTTTCGCAACGATCAACTGCCTTTGCTCTACAAGGAACTGCATGACCTCACCGGCTTCGACATGGCGTTGCCGATGAATTCCGGGGCTGAGGCCGTCGAAACCGCAGTCAAGGCTGCGCGCAAGTGGGGACACAAGGTCAAGGGCATCTCGGAAAACCGGGCTGAGATCATCGTCTGCGCCAACAATTTCCATGGGCGCACGGTGACCATCGTCAGCTTTTCATCCGACGAACAATATCGCGACGGCTTTGGCCCTTTTACGCCCGGCTTTAAGATCATCCCCTACGGCGATGCGGCTGCGTTGCGCTCCGCAATTACACCGAACACCTGCGCGTTTCTGGTCGAACCCATCCAGGGCGAAGCGGGCATCGTGATTCCGCCTGCAGGCTTCCTGAAAGAGGCGGCCGAGACCTGCAAGCAGAATCGTGTGCTCTTCATCGTCGACGAAATCCAATCTGGCCTGGGCCGTACCGGGAAGCTCTTCGCTTACATGCACGAAGGCATCCGTCCCGATGCGGTCATTGTGGGCAAAGCGCTTTCCGGAGGCTTTTATCCGGTCTCGGCGGTGCTCGCTTCAAAAGAAGTTCTTGGCGTGTTCAATCCCGGAGATCATGGCTCGACCTTCGGCGGCAATCCGCTGGCCTGCGCCGTCGCGCGTGCAGCGCTCCGCGTGCTGGTGGATGAGAAACTCCCTGAGCGTTCCGCCGAGTTGGGTGCCTACTTCCTTGCACAGTTACAAACGTTGCGCAGTCCGGAACTGAAAGAAGTTCGTGGCCGGGGCCTCTGGATTGGAATCGAACTTCACGGCCGAGCCCGTCCGTACTGCGAGGCGCTGAAAGAAGAAGGCATCCTCTGCAAGGAGACCCACGACCACGTAATCCGGATCGCGCCACCGCTCACCATCACTCGCGACGAAATTGACTGGACCGTTGAGCGGATTCGGAAGGTAATTGAGAATCAGTAGAGCCGGATCTCACAGCGGCAACTGTTGTCATCCTGATTGAAGCGAAGGACCCATGTATTTCGCCGCGACGAGCATGGCGGCTGCCAATCCATAGGTCCTTCGCGTCGCTCAGGATGACAGGACTTGGAGGTCTGCTGGCGGGCGGCGAGTGGAGGGAACTCACCCCACAGCTTCGAGCGCACGGCTCTGGCAACTTGTGCAGAGTGTCACTTCCTTCAAATCAATCCACTCCACTGCGTGCGATGGCGCCATGGCGCACGCGTAGTCGTCGCAGTGTGTGAGGTCCACAGTGTGGCCAACCTCATGCACGGCTTCCTTCACCAGGCGCTCGATCAGGAGCGCCGGATCGGCTGGCAAGCCATAAAACTCCTGCATCAGGCGATGGAACGACACCACGGCGCATGGGCCGCCCATCTGTGCCTCGCCGAAAACAAACGTCAGAATCGGGATGTAGAGATCGACACTAGCCACGCCGAGCACGCGCCACGCGCCGTCGGCGGCATATTGCTGCATGGCATGCAGAATTTCCGATGAGTGATACTGCTGGCGCTCGGTGTGAAACGCGAACTGCGGATCGAGCCGCGCACCTGCGATGCGACAAGGCACGCGGAAGGCATCGGCGAGGGCTGGAGCCACGTTCTGCAGCAGCCGCCCGTCGAAAGTCCCGATCGGCAGCAGTTCAAGCATCTTCATCGCGTCTCGACAGGTTTGCTCCAGCCGTATCTCTTGAGCTTATGGTGCAGGGTGACGCGATCAATATCCAGCATTTCCGCTGCGCGCGTCTGGTTCCAGCTGCACTGTTCGAGCACGCGCAGGATGTGGGCTTTTTCGATGTCTTCCAGCGCTTTCGATCCACCGCCGTTTGGGGCGGTCGCAGCGGCAGCTTTGAAGGCAAAGTCGTGCTCACTGATTTCCGGTTCCTGGGCCACCACCATCGCACGCTCGACCGCGTTTTCGAGTTCACGAATGTTCCCCGCCCACGGTTGTTGCTGAAGCAGGTCCATGGCCTCGGGCGAGACCCGATTGATCTTCTTGTTCATCTGCAGCGAAAACTTGCGGACGAAGTGATTGACCAGCAGCGGAATGTCGTCGCGGCGCTCGCGCAGCGGCGGAAGTTCGATATGAAAAACATTGAGGCGATAAAAAAGATCAGGACGAAACTTGCCTTCTTCAATCAGTTGCTCAAGGTCCTTGTTGGTCGCCGCCACACAGCGGAAATCGACCTTGATGGGCTGCGTACTGCCCACGCGAACAATCTCGCGCTCCTGCAGAACGCGCAGAAGATCGGTCTGCGTCTTAAGGCTGATGTCGCCAATTTCATCGAGGAAAACCGTGCCGCCCTCGGCAATCTCAAATTTGCCTTTTTTGCGATACTGCGCGCCGGTGAAAGCACCCTTCTCATGGCCGAACAGTTCGCTTTCGAGAAGCGTTTCGGTCAGCGCGCCGCAATGGATGACGACCAGCGGGTGGAAACGGCGTGGGCTGGCGTGATGAATCGCGCGGACCACTAATTCTTTGCCCGTGCCGCTTTCGCCGGTTATGAGCACGGTGGCATCGGTCGGTCCAACCGTTTCAATCGCATGGAAGACCCGCTGCATGGGGACGCTTTGTCCGACGATGTCTTCCGGCCGCGCGACTTCGGCGACTGTCTCCCGCAGGCGGACATTCTCTTCTTCCGTACGTTTGTGGGCGAGCGCCTTTTTGACCAGATGCGCGATCTCGTCTGGGTCGAGCGGTTTGGTGACGTAATCGTAGGCGCCGTTCTTCAGGGCGGCGACCGCTGTATCCACTGAAGCGTACCCGGTCATCATGATGACGATCAGCTTAGGGTCGATTTCATGCATCCGGCGCTGCAGTTCGATGCCGTCGGTACCGCGCATCTTGATATCAACCAGGGCAGCGTCCCAGCTGCTTTCGGCCATGCGCGTGAGGGCGCCATTGGCATCTTCGGCGGTGCCGACCTGGTACCCTTCTTCGTGAAACCACTTGGCGAGCGAGTCGCGCACGCTCAGTTCGTCGTCCACGATCAGCAGTTTTCCTTGTGTCGTCAAGGGACTCACCTCTTTTTTATTTCAGCTCCGGCCAGGACAGGCTCGGCCTCAGGGGCCAAACGGTCGGGCGCGGGCAATGTGATGGTCACGATCGTTCCTTTTCCAAGTTCCGATTGCACAGAAATCTTTCCGCTGTGGCGCTCGATGATGCTGCGGCTCACTGCGAGACCGAGACCGGTACCGTGGCCGTGCTCCTTCGTCGTCACGAAAGGCTCGAAAATCCTGGGCATAACCTCGGGCGGGATTCCGGAGCCGTCGTCACGGATCGTGATCGCCACTCGGTGCGGGTCTTTGCACAGCCGCGTTTCCAGCCACAGATTCCCGCCATGGGGCATAGCGTCCGCCGCGTTCACGATCACGGCAACAAGCACCTGCTCGATCTGCGACGGATCGCATTGCAGATGAGGGAGACCCTCGGCCAGAGTCTCGTGCAGCTGAACGGAGGCGATCTCGAGGTTGTGCCGCAGCAGCATGGTGCACTGCTGTACGACCCGATTAAGGTCGGTAGGTTGCACGTTCATGGGAGCCTGGCGGGAGAAGTTGAGCAGGTTCTTCACCAGTTCGCCGCAGCGCCGGCTCTCACTTGCGATCAGGTTGAGGCACTGGATGGCCTCATCCTGCTTCTCGTTGCTCACATCATCGCTCTCGACCCACTTCTTAAGGAGCTTCGAATAGGTGAGGATCCCGGAGAGCGGGTTGTTGATTTCATGGGCCACGACCGCTGCCATCTTGCCGACGGAAGCCATGGTCTCAACGTGCAGGACTTCGTCGTGGGCCTTGCGCAACTCGCGGGTCTTTTCTTCCACTCGGTCTTCCAATGTGTGTGCCCACGACGCCATGCGCTCGTTGGCAGCGCGCAACTGCAGGCTCATGGAGTTGAACGATGCGGCCAGGTCTCCGATCTGGTCTTTGGACGTGAGCTCGATCTGGTATCCTAGGTCTCCCTCGCTCAGCCTGTGCGTTCCTGCCTGAAGCTGCTTGAGCGGGCGATCGATCATGCGGCGGATGAAGAGCCAGCTCAGCACGCCGATCGCGATCATCGCGAACGCGTCGTAGGCAAGCATTCGCCACGTTCCCTGGGCGAGTTGCTGGTCGGTGCGGGCGAGCGACAGGTGGGTGTCGAGCACGCCCAGGATCTGCTGGCTTGCCGGATGCGCATGGCAGGCGGCATTGGAACAATTCGTCCGGTTCTCGATGGGAGTGATGATGGCCAGCGCGCGCTGTCCGTCGGCGCGGTAAACGCGAAACCGGTCCGGACGGTCGAGTTTCGTAAGGGTCTGCTGATGCGCGTGGCACGCGTAGCAGGCCTCCGCGTCTTTATCGACGGTACGGTTGATCTCGGAGGGAAAGGTGGAGTAGCTGATGTGTCCCTCGCGATCAAAAACCCGAACGCGCATCACGCCGGGCTCGCTCGCCATCATCGAGATCGCGTGATGCAAGCCCTCGCGGTCGTTGCGGAGCATGTATTCAGTGGTGTTGTTCTTGATGATGTCGCTGATGCGTTCCGCGCTGAGCAGCGTAGCCGCTTCCAGGTGCTTGCGGTGCAGGCCCACCGTCAGATAGCTAAGCAGCCCGAAGATGAGCAGCAAGGCTCCCAGCAGCAGGCCGGTCAATTTGGTGCCCAGGCCGCGGCTGAAGCGGTCCACGGCCGCATTCGTCCATTGTTCTTGCTCAGTCTCCGTCATAGCCCAAAACCCCGGCGGGTACGGCCGTCTCCGGTTCTTCGAGCGTGGGTGGTTGTGCGGCCGCCGAGAAAATCGGCAGGTATTTCGTGGCCAAGCCGAACAATGCGAACCCACCTGCGATAATGGCGGCGGTGATCGCCAACTCGGTCCACTTCGGGATGTAGCGCATGCCCGCCGATGACTCCAGTCCCGTGATGCTCACATTAAGACGGTTCGTGATGAAGCCCAGCACCACCAGGACGGCGATCGCGTACAGCCCGCCAGCCGTCGTCCGAATGCGTTTCTGCGTCAGCAATATCAGAGGCAGGATCAAGGCCAGCACCAGTTCCACCCAGAACAGATAAGTTTCATAGCTCGGTTGGAACAGCAGTTTCAGCACGCCCCGGTGAAGCAGATCTTCGAATCGCAAGATCCCGTAGACCGACAGCACAACCAGCAGCACGCGCCCAAGTTCCTGAATGATGGGCAACTCCAGGTGTTGCCCGAAATGTTTCGAACTCATTGACGACTCGAAAATCGTCATCGCCAGCCCTACCGCGATCGCGGACAGGAAGAAAAACACCGGCAGCAGAGGCGTGTACCAGAACGGATGCAGCTTTTCGGGCATGATCAGGTGCAGGGTGCCGAGCGAAGACTGGTGCAGGGTCGAAAGAATCACTCCGCCAATCACCAGCGGAATCAGCGCAGCCCGCACTACCTTGAGCGGCTTCTGAAGGTTGAAGCGCTCGAGCACGATCGGAGAAAACTCCAGCGACAGCACGGCCGTGTACAGCATCACGCAGTACGCAACTTCAAACATCACCGAGTGCGGGTTCCGCATGATCAGTGGGTGCCATATGTTGTAGGGCTTTCCCAGGTCAAACATCAGCGCCACGCACACCAGCAAATAGCCGAGGAACGCGGTCAGAATCGTGGGCCGCACGATCGGTTGGAGCCGCTTGATATTCAGGATGTGAACGGCCGCCGTCAGCGTGAAGCCGCCCGCGGCCAGCATCACGCCACACAGAACGTCAAACCCGATCCAGATTCCCCAGGGGAACTGGTCGCTCAAATTCGTCGATGGCCCCAGTCCCTTGGCGAATCGCACATAGGTCGCGTACACCGCCGACGCCATGATGAATAGGAAGACAAGTTTCCAGAAAGTCAGCTTGATCTTCATTTCGTTCTCCGATCGGGGTTGCGGGGATAGAAGACTTTGTCTTCGGCCTTGCCCTCGGCCGCCGCCACTTCTTCACGGCGGTGGGTAATCCACCACACTCCGCCCAGCACCATCCCACCTAGGGGAATGAAATCAGGAATGCGCGAGAGCACGCGGTAGGTGAACAGCGGCAGGGGATCGCGTGTCAGGTCGGTGCGGTATCCGAACTCCTCGAACGGCACGCTCGAGAGCAGCAGCACCGACGTCCCGCCCACCTCATTGAGACCGTAAATATGATTGATGTACTTGCCCGGACTGTCGTGCAAGCGCTGCTGCGCTTCCGCAATCAGTTCGTCACGCTCGCCGAACTTGGTAGCGCCGGTGGGACAAATCGCGGCGCACGCGGTCGGCTCGCCCGCTTCCACGCGGTCCGAACACATCGTGCACTTCTGCACCCGGGGAGCCAGCTTGTTCCACTCATATTTCGGTACGCCAAAGGGACACGCCACCATGCAATAACGGCATCCCATGCAGCGGCTGGCTTCGTAGATCACCGGGCCGGCGGGCGTCTTGCGCAGCGCAGCTACCGGGCAGACCGAGGCACACGCCGGCTCGGCGCAATTCATGCACAGCCGCCGCATGTACTTGTCGTTCTTGTTCAGAACAACCGTGAACTTGTGTTCGGATTGCCGGTCTTCGGCCGCTACCGCATCGTCGTAGCGGAGCTTGTTTTTCTCAGCGCACGCCGCTTCGCATTGTTTGCAATCGATGCAGAGCGTGGCGTCGTACAACAGAGCCTTGCTCATCAAAGAATCTCCAAGCCACTCCGGGACAGGACGTCCGCTTCCGCCGCATCAGAGAGTCGGCGGATGTGGGGGCTGTGGCGTAGCAGCCTTCTGGAGCCTGCGCCGGGGATGCGCCTGCTCGTTGCCAAATAAAGGCCCGGGTTCTGCGTCTGTGGCAAAACCCGGGCGGGCTGTTCCGTGTGTGATTGCGGAGGGGGTTCGGCGCTCACTTGAACCTGAGGAGCTGCCGGCAACTGTCAGTATGAGTCCAGTTTCACCGGACACCGGCACACGAGCACCTCCTGCGCACCTCCATCCCGGCCGCTTACCAGTGCGAGCCAGAGCCGGATGGAGGCCAAAGCAGAACAGCCGATCCGTTGCCAGTTACTTTTTCTGAAGATCGCGAACTGAGCCCACGATAGCCTTCAACTGATCCTCATTGAGGACCTTGGCCAGCGCGGCGTGCTTCGGGTTGGTCTGGATCGTCTTAATCAAGTCGGCATCCGCCTTCGCCTTGACTTCAGGAGCGACCAGGCTGGGGATCTTGGCTGCCGGCTTGCCCGCGCCGTCCGGGCCATGACACATGGCACATTTCGCCTTGTACAGGGCGGCGCCATCTTCGGCCCATGACAGACTCGGGATCAGGATGAACAGAGCGACCGCGAGGGTCAGGATCAGCATTGCGATTTTCGTCATCTTCATGATTGCTTCCTTTCGAATAAGTAACTTGCCGCGCGTAGCGAAGATCCTGACGGTATTGGAAAGCGAAGGCTAGAGAATCGGCCTGTTGCGTTTCTTGCCACTGCCAGAACCTCCTGAACCGCAAACCGCTGAATCTGTTTCTAGCGATTCTCTGCAATCTTGCCGCGCTGATGTAAGTTTCAACGGTTTGGGAAACCCGTGCCGTGACGGGGGTCACTCGGGAGCGTGATCGCAGTACGTTGGAGAAGGGACGCAGCGCACATTCCAGACCAGTTCCTGTCATTGTGTTGCGTTCCACCACGGGTGTAGGATGCGTGCGATTGGCTTCGCAAAGTCGGCTAGTACTTCCATAATCAGGAGTAAGTATGAATACCTTCCCTGTTTTGTTAGGTGCCTTATGCGTTTATGCCATTGCCTACCGCTATTACAGTGCGTTTATCGCCGCGAAGGCCCTGGCGCTCGACGATCGTCGTATCACCCCCGGGCACACCTATGCAGACGGACACAACTATGTTGCTTCGCCACGATGGGTGCTCTTCGGACATCACTTCGCGGCGATCGCGGGAGCCGGGCCTCTGGTCGGTCCCACTCTGGCAGCCCAGTTCGGGTTTGCGCCTGGCTTCCTCTGGCTGCTGATCGGCGCGGTCCTGGCCGGATGTGTGCAGGACTTCACCGTGCTGGTGGCTTCCATCCGTCACCGCGGCCGTTCCCTGGCGGATGTTGCCCGCACCGAAATCAGTCCCTTTGCCGGCCTGGTCGCGATGATTGCCGTGCTGTTTATCCTTCTGGTGACGCTAGCCGGCCTCGGCATCGTAGTAGTGAATGCTCTTTCCAATAGCCCGTGGGGAGTCTTCACCATCGGGATGACCATTCCCATCGCCGTGATCATGGGACTGTGGATGTTCAAGAGCCATGCCGGAAAAATTACGGTCACCGGCCCCAGTATCTTTGGTGTCGTACTCTTGCTCGCCAGCGTATTCGCGGGACACTGGGTGGCGCAGAGCGGAGCCGCATCAGCGCTTACTTTCACGCCTCATCAGATCACGATCCTCATGGCCATCTACGGCCTGGTGGCATCGGTTCTTCCCGTCTGGCTGGTCCTGGAACCACGCGACTATCTGTCGACCTACGTGAAGCTGGGGACGATTGCCGTCCTGATCGTCGGCGTCTTCATTGTTCACCCCAACATCCAATTTCCGAACTTCACCCAGTTCGTTCATGGTGGCGGACCGATCATTAAAGGAACGCTGTTCCCATTTCTCTTCGTGACCATTGCGTGCGGTGCCATCTCGGGATTCCACTCGCTCGTGGCCTCCGGTACCACGCCCAAGATGCTGGATAAGGAAAGCGACGCTCGCTTCATCGGATACGGCGCGATGATGGCGGAATCGCTGGTCGGTGTGCTCGCTCTAATTGCGGCCTGCTCCATGTATCCCGGCGACTACTTTGCCATCAACACCACACCCGCGGTCTTCAGCCACTTGGGCTTGAGCACGGTCAATCTGGATATGTTCTCGCGTGAAGTCGGCGAAAAACTGGCGGGGCGTACGGGAGGCGCGGTCTCGCTGGCAGTCGGCATGGCCCAGATCTTCCGGGGCCTGCCCGGGATGGACCGCTTGATGGGGTACTGGTATCACTACGCCATCATGTTTGAAGCCCTCTTCATCCTGACCACGGTGGATACGGGAACCCGCGTGGCCCGCTACGTCCTGCAGGAACTCATGGGCAAAGTGCACAAGCCCTTCGGCAACAATGCCTGGTGGCCGGGAAATCTGATCACCAGTTCTGTGGTCGTTCTGGGCTGGGGGTACTTGATCTACACGGGAAACATTTCCACCATATGGCCGTTGTTCGGAACCGGGAACCAGTTGTTGGCAACCATCGCTCTGGCAGTGACCACCACCTTCCTCATTAACATGGGCAAACAGAAATATGCCTGGATCACGGGAGTTCCCATGTGCTTCGTGGGCGTCACTACGGTTACGGCGGGAGTGCTGGCGATCAAGAACATTTTCTGGCCCTTGACCTCCAAGCCGGGCCAGGTCTTTACCGGCTACCTGGATTCGATCCTCATGACCATCTTTATCGCCGGCGTCGTTCTGGTCGTCTTCGATGCGGTACGGCGCTGGATCATGACGCTGCAAGGAGCCCCCGCGCCCCAAGAGGCCTTCGGTCCCCCGCTCACGGCCGCCGGCGAAGTGAAGATGGGTTGCTGCTAGAGTTGGTTTCATAAGTAGGTTTTGGGATGGGTACGGCTTGGGGTAAGGTACGGCTTTTGGGTAGGGCACGGCTTTCAGCCGTGCCGCTCGATTCCGCCGAAACTGCGGGCTTCAGCCCCTGAGGCTAAGCTCGCGGCCCAGCTCTAGGCTCTCGGTTCTGATGAAGTGAGCGTGGCTTTGCTCTCGCTGGCGCCATCTACCGGTTAGTGGATGAGCCAGGTGGAAGCGGCGACCACGATTCCCGCGGCCCCGAAGAGGAGGCCGAGGTGCCAGAAGATGCGGCGGCCGGAGAGCAGGGTGATGGAAGTGATCACCAGCGCGATCTCCAGAAACACTTCTCCCAGGTCAAAGCGGTCGGTCTTGCGGTGCGCCAGCCCGAATTCCTGCTCAAGTTCGCGGGCCTTGGCTTCGAGTTCCTTTTGCTCGTCGCGATAGCGTTCGGCTTCCGCACGAATTTTTTCCTGGAATTTGGCGGCCGCTTCGGCGTCCTTGGTGGCGACCACTCCGGCCAGGCTGGCGATCAGTTCGTCATCGTGACGGCGGATGTTCTTGGCCTGGTAGTAACCCCACTGGTCGGTCACCTTGTTTTGCAGGATCACTTCTTCCGTGCTGGAACGGTGTCCGAGCAGGGACACGGTGGCGACCAGCACAGCGAGGATCGCCATGGTGAGGGTTACGGGAGCGAGCGTGGGATCGTGTTTCGCGTGTTCGGCGTTTTCCTGCAATTCGTGCAGTTCTTCTGACATAAGTTATGGCCCTGGTTTCACCGGAGGGATAGGCGACACTGCGGTCGCTCTGCAAAACGTTTGACCGTTCGTAGCAACGTCATCAGTCTTGCTGTAAGTGCTTTGCACGGTCCAACTGTTCGTACCCACGGTAATCGTGGTGGACTCGCCGTTGCAGATGTCGCCATTTTCTCCGCCCTGGGGATCGAGCCAGGCATCCAACTCCGGGTCGGTTGTCATCTCGGCGAATTCATGGCTGGCCACTTGCGTCTGGCGCTGCTCCTGGGTTTCCGTAAGCTGCAGGGAGCAACCGGCATCTCCACCCGGGCAGGAATTTTTCAGGCAAGCGTCCGACAAGCCTGGGATCACCGCGTAATAGAACTTGTGGCCGGCTTTCGTGGTAAAGAAGTCATGGAAGCCGAAAGCATTGTCGTTGGTGGGCTCGCATAGGACCAATTGATCCTTGGGATCGTTGATGCCCATGTTCTCGTCCAGATAGATAATCAGCGCAAGATTCGATGGGTTCCCTGGTTCGGGGAAATCTCCACGATCAATCGCCGACTGGATGGTTTGCTGAATGATCGGGTCGGTGAGCGTGCTGGGCACGTTGGCGATGAAAGTGCTTCCCGCGAAAGTGCCGGCTTTGCCCGCGCCCTGCCCCACGCCATACTGGCTGAGCACGTTCATGAAACCGCTCTGCAGCAAATCCCGATGGTACTGGTTCAGGCGCTGCGCACGGGCCTGATGACTGGCGTCGGACCAGAGGGCTCCCCAGAAACTGGTATGCACCTCGGGGTTCACGATCACGGGGCCGCCTTGCCAGGCAAAATTTGGAAACTTGCCGGCCTGCTTCTTTCCTGCTCCCTTCCGCGTTCTTGCACCGCGAATGGCGGGCGCATGCGGGCGCGGACTCACGCCGCCGCGATGAACGGCAAGATCCGGTGGAACTTGTTTTTCCTTCACCACGGCTCTAACTTTCTTCCTGGGCGCGGCTTTTGCTTCGATTACTTTCGCGGCGACCTTCGAGCGGTGCTTGCCTATCCTGACCTTTCGCTTTGCCGTCTTAGCTTTCTTCTTCGGAGACATGCTTTCGCCCTCGCTAGTGCTGTTCGGGAAGTCCCAGAAATGATGCGTGATTCTATACCGCGCAGCGGAGGTTTGAAAACTAGGTCGGACGCTGGTCGGCGAATCGTTGCCGCGGAACCGTTCTCACTCTCCCATCACCTTCACAATCACCCGCTTGTCGCGCTGGCCGTCGAATTCGGCGTAGAAGATTTGCTGCCAGGGACCGAAGTCCAGTTTGCCGTTGGTGACCGGGACGATCACCTCGTGATGGATGGTAAGCGACTTCAGGTGCGCGTCTCCGTTGTCTTCGCCGGTCTGGTGATGCTTATAGTTGCGATTAAAGGGAGCCAGTTTTTCCAGCCACTCGTCGATGTCCTCGATCAATCCGCTTTCGTGGTCGTTGACATAGACGCCGGCGGTGATGTGCATGGCCGAGACCAGGATCATGCCGTCTTTGATGCCGGACTTCTTCAGGATGGTTTCTACCTGCGGTGTCAGGTGGATGTAGGCTCGCTTGGTTTTAGTGTGCAGGGTCAGGTACTCGGTGTGGAACTTCATCTGCCTATCTAAACACAAAAATATTCACCACAGAGGCACGGAGGCACAGAGAAAACCTCCTGGGAATTGGGCAACCCCGAGTTCTCTCCGTGTCTCCGTGACTCCGTGGTGAATGGCCTTCTAGCGCATGGACTCTTCGATCTCAGAGATCCAGTTGGGACGCTTGAGGACTTCGCGCGGTTTGGGGCCGTCGGCGGCGCCTACGATGCCGTCGCGCTCCATCAAGTCGATCAGATGAGCGGCGCGGCCGTAGCCGATGCGCAGGCGGCGCTGGAGCAAGGAAGTGGAGGCCTTGCCGAACTCGACCACCAGGCGGACCGCATCGTTGAAGAGCGGATCGTTGTCGTCCGCGGAAACTTCGCCGCCTTCTTCGCCGTCCACGCGGGCTTCGCGTTCTTCCTGTGGACTCTCGAGGAAGTGTTCCTGATACTGCGCCAACGCTTGCGCCTTCCAGAACTCGACGACGGCGGCGATTTCCTTTTCGGTTACGAACGGAGCGTGCAGGCGATGGACCCGCGCCGAGCCCGCCGGGAGGTAGAGCAAGTCGCCGCGTCCCAAGAGCGATTCGGCGCCGTTGGCATCGAGAATGGTGCGCGAATCGACTTTGGTGGCCACGCGGAACGACACGCGGGCAGGGAAGTTGGCCTTGATCAGTCCGGTGATGACGTCAACGGACGGACGCTGCGTGGCGAGCACCAGGTGAATGCCGACGGCGCGCGCCATCTGCGCAAGCCGCGTGATGGACTCTTCCACGTTGTGGCCGTCGAGCATCATGAGGTCGGCGAGTTCGTCGATGATGATGACGATGTAGGGCAGCGGTTCCTCATCCGATTGCTCGTCGAACAGGCCCGGCGTGTCGTTGAAGAGCCGGTTGTAGCTGTCAATGTTGCGGACGCCCTTCGCGGCCAGCAGCTTCAGGCGGCGTTCCATTTCGCGAACCGCGTTGCGAAGGGCGTTGGCGGCGAGCTTAGGCTCGGTGATGATCGGCGTGTAAAGGTGCGGGACGCCTTCGTAGTTGCCAAGTTCGAGGCGCTTCGGGTCCACGAGCACAAGTCGAACCTGCTCAGGCGTGGACTTATACAGAATCGACATGATCATGGCGTTGATGGCCACGCTCTTGCCGGTGCCGGTGGAGCCGGCGATCAACAGGTGGGGCATGCCAGCCAGGTCGGCGACGGCCAAGCGCCCGTTGATGTCCTTGCCCATTGCAATTGTGAGCTTGGATTTCGAGCCAATGAACTCGGGCGACTCGATGTTCTCGCGCAGCCAGATAATTTCACGCTCGCGATTTGGCACCTGGATTCCGACCGTGCTCTTGCCGGGCATGCGCTCGACCAGAATGCTTTCAGCGCGCAGGGCCAGGCAGAGGTCGTCGGTAAGTCCGGTGATCCGGCTGTACTTGATCCCGGCCTCGGGCTTGTACTCGAAGGTGGTGACGACCGGACCAGGGTTGATCTGCGTCACCTGGCCATGCACGTCGAACTCGGCGTAGCGGTCGGTGAGGACCTGAGCCAGAAGCTTGAGTTCGTCTTCGTGCACCGCTTGCTGCTCATCGGGACGGTGCAGCAGGCTCGAAGGCGGCAGCTTGTAGGTGCCGGCGATCTTGGGGAGCGTAGTCTTGGGCTTGCGCTCGGAGTCCGCCCGCTCGGTGACTTCGATCGGCGCGGACGCGGCCTGCGCCGGCGCGGAAACGAAGGCGGATTGGCCTTCCGCAGCCATGAGCTCAATGCCGGTAGGGCGCGCCGGATCTGCGGACTGCACGCCCGCGATCTCCTGCTCCCTATCCGAAGTTTCCTGGCGCGCAGTTTCAGAACGTGGCGGCGCGGGGCGGGCGGGCACGAGTTGCGTCGTGACCACGGGCTTTTCGGCGCGGCGCTTTTCCAATTCCTTCTGTTGACGCTTCCTCGCGCGCTCTTCCCGCCAATCTCTCCAGCGATCTCTAAGCGCAATCACGAAGGCAAAGCGGGTGGGCGCCCAGACCTCAATCGCAGAGAAAGAAAAGGCCGTGGTGAGGTAAAGAGCGACGGCGAGAACTGTCGTGCACACAATGTATGCGCCCGCAAGGTTGAGGTAATGGATTAAGGCATCCCCAATGATGCGGCCGACCAGGCCTTCGATCGGAATGGCGCCCATCCAGCGGAAGTGACCGGGGAGAATGGCCAGCAGCGCGGGAACGAACAGCAGGAGCCAGACGGCTCCCAGTGTCTTCGCGATCGGGTTTTGGACGGCACGGGAGCGGAACCAGCGCGCTCCCAGGGCACCAAGGAACAGAGAGAACAGGAATGAACCGACGCCCCAGAATTGCAGGACGATGTCTGAAGCGTAAGAACCGGCGATGCCGATCCAGTTGCGGGCTGAGTGCGACGCGGTCAGATCAGACTCGCTGTTGAGGGAAGGATCGAGTGGTGAATATGAGGCCAGCGCCAGGAAGAGAAGGAGGGCGGAGACGCACAACACGAACCCCACCAACTCGTTCAGACGCCGGTTCCTGGTGGGCTGAAAAATCTTTGAAAAGACTGTCATGTGGCTTCGACGGCGTCCAGGCGATATCCCACCTGCCCACCGTAGCAAGGCCAGAGCCCCACTATTATGACAAGAACTTGTGGTCGGGACAACGTGGAAAACAGGCGGGGTGGTCAGGAAGGCACGCTCGGTTCCGAGATGGCCAGCAGAATCAATATCTTGACTGCATACACACAAGTCCCACACAGAGGTGCAGATTTCCCGTGGAGGGACGGGCGTCTCGCCCGTCCAGCCTAGTGTCCGAACATTCCTGCCGCCCAGGCCAGCACGGCCATTCCGATCACGATCCGGTAGAGGGCAAAGGGGGCGAAGCCGCGCTTGCGGACCCAGCCCATGAACCAGGCGACAGCTCCGTAGGCGACGACGAAGGAGACGACGAAGCCGATCGCGAGGACGATCCACTGGTGGGACGTGATCTCGGCGACGCCAATCGGGTTTTCGTCTTTGCCGGATAGCGACTTCAGGAGCGTGTAGACGGTCGCTACCGCCATGGTGGGTATGGAAAGAAAGAAGGAGAATTCGAGTGCGGCGGCCCGCGACATGCTTGCGAGTTGTCCGGCGGCAATCGTGGACATGGAGCGCGAGGTGCCGGGGAAGACCGCGGAGAGAATTTGGCAAGCTCCAATCCACAGAGCTTGGCCCCCGTGGATGTCGTCCATCTGCCAGGTGTGGATCGGCGAGCCCGCACCTCCCGGACCAGCCTTTTCCCAGGGCGCCTTCATCGCGTCGATGACCCACATGACGATGCCTCCGATCAGCAGAGATGCGCCCATCACGTAGAGACTCTCAAGGTTCTTGCCAATCACCTTGGTCAGTAGAAACGACGGGATCGCGGTAACCACAAACGCGATCATCACGAGACTAAGGGGATGGGTGAGCACAGTGCAGTCTTTCTTCTCGCCTTCAGGAAAGGTGGAAACGAGTTTGGCGATGTGGCGGCGGAAATAGACCGGCAGCGTCAGGATTGCCCCCAACTGGATGACGATGGAATACATCTTCCAGTAGCCGCTGGAGAGCGGGACATGCAACAGGGCTTCAGAAAGGCGCAAGTGCGCAGTGGAACTGACGGGCAGGAATTCCGTGAGCCCTTCGATGATGCCGAGCAGCACGGACAGCAGGTAGTCATTCAAGGCGGCGTCTCCGGAGTGAGATTGCACCAGTGGGCGTAAGATCCCTCACTCAGTGAGGGTTTCCAGCATAGCAGGAAGCGTTGGAGTCAAGGCTTCCTGTTCGCGGTCAGAGTTGAGGCCGTGAGAGCGCGTCTGGGAACTGCTTTGACGTAACGATAAAACCGCGGTCGTCCCCGTTGTTTCCAGTACGGTGAATCGTACGAATCGACACCGGGGCCCGAACTCAGCAGGCTGAAGAAGGAATGCTGCGCGGGGTTGATCACAATGCCGGCATGTCCGCGCCACACTGCCAAGTCGCCCGGCTGGGGGCTTGCGACTCGGCGAAATCCATTGATCCCCGCGAAGAGGTCTGAAGAGCTGGCGTACTCATACCGGAAGCCGGCGCGCTCGTAGAGGGCGTGGACATGATGGGAGCAATCGGACGAAGAGACCGGATGATGGCGGGAATCCAGTGCGGCGCCCAGAATCGCCAAACCCTCATTCAGCGTCAAGGCATGGGACTGAATCGCCTTGTGTGTGACGGGGTGCGCGGCGTTGGAGCTTGCACCGTCCTTCTGCTCTGACGCGACCGCGGTGACGGTCAGACAGAGCAGCGGGAAGAGCAGGGCGCTTTTGGCATGGAACCGCATCATCGGTTTTATAACGCGTTTTCATTCGACAGCACAGGTCACCGGGGTGCTGGCCGGTTTCGCGAATCGTGCCCTGTCCTCCGATGCACCTTGGGGTCCGAGAAGGTTCGATGGACATGTATGCGTTGGAGGAACGGGCGTCTCGCCCGGTTGGCCGGGCGCGGACGCCCGGTGCTCAACCGGCGAAGCGCGTCAGGCGACCGGACCGAGTTTGCCGTCGCGGTACGCGCGCAGATAGCCCTTGCAGTTCGCATCGCGGCCCAATAGTGTCTCCGCTGCCACGACGCTCATCATGAGTTGCGGATCGCACGGATCGACAATCGCGGCATCGAGGCCATGGGCCATGAGCAGCTGAAGGAAAGTCTCGTTCAGCAGTTTGCGAACCGGCAGGCCGAAGGAAACATTACTCACGCCCGCGCTGATGTGAACTCCCGGATACCTTTCAAGAATCGTGCGAACCGCGGTGAGCAGGTGCTGGCCGTGCGGGCCGGTCGCGATCGGCATCACACACGGGTCCACGTAGATGTCGTCCAGGACAAAGCCCTCCGCCGTCAGGCGATCGATCAGCCGGCTGGCGGTGGCCACGCGATCGTCAACTCCGTTGGGCACGCCGGACTCTGCCAGGCACAGGGCGATCACCCGCGGACGGTGCTCCTTGAGCACGGGCAGCAGTGCCCAGCGCGCGGTCTCATCGCTGATCGAATTGACCATGGGGCGCTGCTTGCAGAGCGGAAGGGCCTTGGTCATAGCTTCCGGATCGGCACTGTCGAGACAGAGAGGAATGTCTACGACTCCTTGCACCAGGTCCACCAGCCAGCTCAGGAGTTCCACTTCCTGTCCCGGCAGACCAGCGTTCACATCCAGCATGTGAGCTCCGGCAGCAGCCTGCTTGCGCGCGAGATCCTGGAAGAATTCGGTATCTCTCTTTCGCGCAGCTTCACCAACCTTCTTGCACGTGCAGTTGATGAGTTCACCGATGATCAGCATGTTTTTGCGTCCTGCTTTCGTTTGTTTTAGTGGGGCGGACATCCATTCTCTTGCCGAGGTTGTCGAGGCCGGCGAATCGGTTGGCGAGAGCATTGGTGCGATCGAGACGCCAATCGCGGGGAGGAACAACCGTGTGCGCGAACCTGGCCGGGTCCTCACCCATGGCCAGGGTGCCGAGGTAGATCTGGTTCCAGATGCAGGGCTGGTCGGGACGAGCCTCACAAGTTCCGTCCACCCGCGAGCCTCCACACGGGCCATTGCGCAATTCCTTGTGGCAGCCGTGCATCGAGCACCCCGCATAGTTGAGATGGTCCTGCAGGCAATCTCCACAGCTGACGCAGCCAAGCGTTGCCTTGCGGTAGAGGGTCGAAGGTTCCAGCAGCGCGTACCACAGGCCATGACGCCAGGAATTGTCCGAGGCGGGGTGGCCGGCAGCCTTCAATCTCGGACCAAGAAAACGTGCCCCGATGGAGCCGTGCTTTATGAAGTGACGGTGCACGATCGCGGAGAGGTGTTGGACCATCGTCGGTGCGGGCGGGACGCCGGTGACGTGATACTCGGCGGTGCCGTCGCTCAGTCCGTCCCCGCGCGCCGGAAAAAGGTAGAACTCGTCTGGAGCTGGAAAGACAAATTCATCCATGCGGCCGCGCCAATCGTTGCCAATGTTGGCCGCTCCCTCAAGGATGGTCATGAAGTCTGCGTGCGTCAAGCCGAAGCCGCCAATGTGGGCGCCGGCAAATCCGAGGTCTTTCGCGGCGGCGGCCATGAGCGCAGCACGCTCCAGCCTCTGTGGCTTCTTCTCTTTCTCCAGCCTCCGAATGAATTCGTCCGTAATCACGCAGCCTGCCACCTCGCCGGCCTGCATCATCTGGGCAACCTTCGCAGTCGGGACGTAGACATTCGCGAGCACCGGGATATGGTCAAGGCCTTCCCGGACCATGTATTGCTTCATCTCAAACAGTTTGCGCAGGTTGTATCCCAGCTGAGTGATGATGTATTGCGCTCCCGATGCGACCTTCAGTTGCAGCTTGTAGAACTGCATGCGAAGGTCGGGTTCGCGGACCTTGAACGGATTCACAACCGCGCCGGGGAAGAAATCAAACGGGGTGGTGCGCGCCGGTTTGGTTCCCAGGTCGTATTCGAGACCGCCCCGCAGGGCGCGCAGCAGCCAGAGAATGAGGACAGAATCCAGGTCGTAAACCGGCTTTGACTGTCCGGCGAAACCCTCCTTGGTCGCATCCCCCGTTAAGGCGAGGATATTCTCGACCCCCAGGCGCGCGAAGGCGTGAAGGCGTGACTCCAGCAGGGATCGGTTCCCGTCTTTGCCCGACAGGTGCGCGATGGGTGTGAGGTTGTGCTCACGGACGTAGGCGACAAATGCGTCCGGTGGCAGCGCAGGATGTCCGCCGGGCAACTCGGTCAGGCTGATGACCTTGATGCCGTCCTGACACCGAGCGGCCTCTTTTACGAAGTTCTCCGCTGCGACTGCACTGTGGTCGCGGCCCAGCACGAGTTCGGCCGTGTACACGAATTCACGCTTTTCTAGTGCGGATCGAAAGACATTCGAGCTTTGCTGGGTACCGTCTGTGCTCACTGGGAATTCCCGACGGTTCACCAAGGTGGTGAAGGCCTCGATGAGCGCAGTCTCATTGGAGCAGGGGACTGAACCTTAAGGCTGTGACGCTGATCACCGGTGAAAATCGAAGGAGGATCGAAAAGCGACTGCGGTCCACTGCCTGGATTGGGTTACTGTACCGCATTGCCGTAGGTCGGCACTCCTTGCTGGACCAGGAAGAGCAGAGTCTGTGCCCGAGACGACCAGTCGCTTTGGGGATACTGCGAGATCAGCTGTTGCGCGAAGGCGAGCGCGTGGTTTCTGGATTCTTCGGATTTCTTCGCTTGCTCTTGAGCCTTGTAGATCTCGATCAGGGCCGCCTGGCGCGAGGCAGCGTTATAGAGGGCTTCGGGAGCGGACGGCGATTGCGGGTGTTCTTTCACGTATTTTTCGTAGACTTCGCTTTCCTTTTCGGGGCACTTTGGAGAACCCTGCCAATCCCCGCACAGCTTTTTCTCGAGCAGGTGGAATGCTGCCAGGTCGGCCCACTTGGTGCCCGGGAACTTCTTGATGACCTGTTTCATGGACTCTTCGTCAATCCCCTCTCGCGTTGGGTTGGCGTTTTTTTCCCGGGCCGAGGGGCGCGACATGAAATCGGATTTCTCGATTTGCCACCGGATGTCGGCGGCACGATACAGACCTTCGCCGGCAACCGGGCTGGTTGGGAAGAGTTCGTAAACGCGGTAATAAAGGCGCAGGGCATCCTGCGCGGCCCCACGACGGCCATGGCGGCGGCTGGCCTCGTCCTCGGAATCAGCGGCGGCGCCGAACAGGATGCGGTCACCGTTGGGAGTGGAAGCCCAAACCACGCCGGTGTCGAGAATCCATCCGGTGATGGTTTTGCCTTCGAGGTCTTCATCCTCGACGAAGGCAGGATCTGGAGCCTGGGCGAAACCGAGCAATGCTTCGACGTGCAGCCAGTTGCGGCTCTTTTCCAGAAGGACGACTTCACGGCCAGGTTCGGCGTTCCCTAATTTACTGGAACTGGTGTCGGGCGAAAGATAGATGACTGCCTCGCGGACGAGAGCGCCGCGATCGGCGGCCAGCAGAAAGGAATTCGCGAAGAGGATAAGCGCGGCGGCTGCAAGCAGGGTTCTGGTCTTCACGGGTCACTGATCTCCCGATTTCGAGGGTAGCACGCGCGGCAGTGCCGTAGCATGGGGTCCATCCCCAGGAATCCCCCAAGTCGGAAACCGACACAGCAATTGTTGATTGGCGTTGACACCACAGCAACACCTGCTGTACACGATGAATGCTCTTTTACGTTGGATTTGTCCGGGGGCCGCGGGATGGAAGGAAAACAGACGTGGAATACTCCACTCGAACAGCGCATGCAACATGCGAATGCAAGGCTCAGTTCGCGCCGGAAGCAGTTGCTGGAGTCCATCCTGGAAAATGCAGAGGACACCTACTACCTTTCGTCCCGCAAGATGGCGCGGAAATACGGAGTGGACGCCGCGACCATCGTCCGCACGATTCAGGTGCTCGGGTACGAGCAGTTCGCGCAGTTTGCCTCGGATTTGCGTTCGCATTTCGTGACGCGCATCACGCCGTACCGGACGATGAAGTCGGCGGCCCGGGAGGGACGAAGTGTGGAGGGTCACGTCCACCGCAGTCTGGAGATGGACCGGGCGAACTTCGAGGCGCTGCGCGAGAGTGTGCCGCCGGAGCGGATGGTGGAGTTGGCGCGCAAGCTGATCAAAGCTCGTCACATCGTGGTGGTGGGCGTGGACCTGGCGTATTCGCCGGCATGGTTCCTGGCTTATAGCCTCTCCTGGCTGGGACTGCGGGCGGAGGCACCGCTGGGCAGTTCCGGAAACCTGCATCACCGGATGCGGGGATTGGGTGCGGGCGACATCCTGATCGCCATCAGCTTTGGCCGGTGTCTGCGGGACACGGTAGAGGCCGCGCGAGTCGCGACAGAACGGCATGCTTGGACCTTCGGGATCACGGACGCCAGCAACTCTCCCATCGCCACGGTTTGTCATGATCACTGGGTGATTTCAGTGACCAATCCCACGTTCAATGGATCGTACGTTGCCGTACTGGCGGCGCTGAATGCGTTGCTGGTGGCATGCGCGCACGTGCGATCGCGACGCTCGTTGCAACGTCTGAGAGAAAATGATCGCGAAGAGGCGGCCGGGCGTTGGTACACGCCGGACCTCGCCACGGAGAAAAAGCGCCCATGATGGCCGCGAGCCCGGGACCGCAGATTGTCATCCGCGATTTGAAGAGCTTCGACGAGTTCCGCCAGCTGAAGGCAGTCGAGAAGGAAGTGTGGGGAATGGCGGATGAGGACAGCATTCCGCTCACCCTGGCCGTTGCCTGCAAGGCGGCGGGCAACATTTTCGTGGGCGCATTTGAGAAGGACAAGCTGGTCGGATTTGCCTTCGGTTTTCTGGGACGGGAACACGGCCAGACGACGATCCATTCGCACATGCTGGCGGTGCTCGATCGGTACCGGCACTTGGATTTGGGCTCGCGATTGAAGCAAGCGCAGCGGGAACGGGCGATGGCGATGGGAGTTCACGAGATGACGTGGACGTTTGATCCGCTGCAGAGCCGGAATGCGCACTTTAACTTCGCGAAGCTGGGCGTGGTTTCCGACGCTTACAAGGTGGATTTCTACGGGCCGGAAACATCCAGCATGCTGCATCGCAACGGCACGGACCGCCTGTGGGTGCGATGGGTGCTGAACTCGCGGCGGGTGCGGGATCGGCTGGCAGGGAAGAGTGCGCGCACGGAGACTCTGGACGCGCTCCGGTTGCTGGCTCCACTGGTGCGCTTCAACGGCGACGGACGTCCGGTGCGCGCGGATCTGGCGGATTCGCTCAGGCGTCAGCGCCTGAGTATTGAAATTCCCGGCGAGATTCTGGAGGTGGAACGCGCCGACATGGGCTTGGCTCGGGAATGGCGGGAGACGACGCGTTGGGCGTTCCGGGAAGCAGTGAAGGCGGGATTTGTTGTAGCGGAGTTTTGCCGGTCGATGCGAGGACAACAGGGGCCGGGGGCTTAC
>Ga0209698_10001041_pt1 | contig 32040 bp, 22 predicted proteins | sample LitLauG_LLR_2012_FD_187203 | JGI IMG/M metagenome (GOLD analysis project Ga0209698, IMG submission 187203) | Freshwater sediment microbial communities from Pennsylvania, USA - Little Laurel Run_MetaG_LLR_2012 (SPAdes) (version 2) | ecosystem: Environmental > Aquatic > Freshwater > Creek >... | reverse complement strand
CAAGTGCTACTTTTCTGACGAATCCATGATCACGCGCGTCAGCTTCACGGCAGAGCCCGCCACCGCGGCCAGTCCCGAACTTAAATAGGATTTCCCGCGCGCGCCGCTGCTGCCTTTTCACGCAGCCAGTTGGCCGAATCCTTGCGCTTCAATTCCTCCAGCAGATTTGCGCGATACTCCAGGTTGGTGGCGAGTTCTTCCAAGCGCTCCTCGCCGCAGGCCTGCCAGATTTTTGCGGCGCGCTCCAGTTCGGCGATGGCGCTTAAATAGCGGCCTGAAATTTCTTCGATATTCGCCGCCAGTTCATACGCCACTGCCAGCCGCGGACCCTTCTTCCGCCGGAACGCCCCCAGGCACATGGCCAGCAGTTCGCGCGCTCCCGCGTAGTGTTCCCAATCCACGTAAAGCTGCGCGACGGCAAACTGCATTTCCGCAATCTCATCCTGATCCGCGCCGACGATGCGGTCCATGCACTCCAGCGCGCGGTCGTACACCTCAATGGCGCGCGGGATGTCGCCCGATTCGGCCAGGGTGCAGGCCAGATTGTGCACGTCGCGCAAGGCTTCCGGCGAAGTGTAATCGATGCCTCGCCCATGAATCCGCAGCGCGCGCTCCAGGCTGGCGCAGGCTTCTTCATACCGTTGCTGCGAGCGGTACACGATGCCGAGGTCGGCGAGAGGGTATCCCGTTTCGACGGCATCTTCGCCGAAGGCCTGCTCGTGGAGCTCCACCGCTTTTTCCAGCACCGGCACTGCCTCCTCGCCCTGCTGATGCCGCGCCAATCCAAGCCCGTGCATGCGCCGCGCCATGCGCGCAGGGTTGGGATGCGGCAGGCCGGCTTCCAGGCGAATGCCTTCCTCTAAGAATGCCTGCATGTGCGCGAAATCCTGGCGGTCGTGATTCACCTGCGCCAGCGCGTCCAGGCATTCGAGATAGGCCTGCGAGTTCGACGTGTCCGCGGCCACACCAATCGCCGCGCGAATCGTCGCCTCCGCCTGGTCCAGCTTTTCCGGGTCGCCCGCGGCGTGAATCCGCTGCGCGTCGGCGAGTTGCAATTGAAGACGGAGGCAGTCGGGGGAGGAAGGCCGGCTGGCAGCGACGGCTTTCTCAAGCTGCTCCTCGGTGACGGGAGGGGCGGCTTTCCGGTCTTCATTCCACTGCCGGACCTGGGGTGCAGCCCATGCGATCAGGCTGGCGGAAGCCTTGTATTTGAGCCAGAGCTCGAGCATCGTAGATCCTGACATCTAAGCCTTCGTCAGACTAAGGGCAAAACTTTAGGTTCGGTCCAAGAAAGTCGAAATACTGAGAGTAGTACTAAGGAGGGCTGAGGGCTAGAAGTCAGGGGTTCAGAGTGACTTCAGGTCCTTTTGGAGGTCCGCAAGTAACTGCAGCGCCTCGATGGGCCGCAGTTCGTCCAGCTTCAGGTCGCGGATGCGATCGGCGATGTCGTGGTTTATCGGCTCGAACAGGCGGATCTGGACCGGGGCGTTGCGCGGGACGAAGTCTTCGTGATGCGCCAGGATCTGGCGGGCTCGCTCGATTACGGAGAGGGGAAGCGCGGCCAGCCGCGCGACTTCGATGCCATAACTGCGGTCTGCCGCGCCCGGTTCCACGCGCCGCAGGAACACGATCTGGTCGCCCGATTCCTTCACCGAAACGTGCAGATTGCGGACGCCGGGCAGCGTGTCGGCCAGCTCCGTCAGCTCGTGATAGTGCGTGGCGAACAGCGTCTTGGCTTTGATGTTCTTATGAATGTGCTCGACCACGGCCCAGGCTAGCGCCAGGCCGTCGTAGGTGGAGGTGCCGCGCCCGATTTCGTCCAGCACGACTAAGCTGCGCACCGTTGCCGTGTTGAGGATCACCGCGGTTTCCGTCATTTCCACCATGAACGTGGAGCGGCCGCGCGCCAGATTATCCGCCGCGCCGATGCGCGTGAACACGCGGTCGACAATCGGGAGCATCGCCGATTCGGCGGGCACGAAAGAACCCATTTGAGCAAGAATCGAAATCAGCGCGGCCTGCCTGAGATACGTCGATTTGCCGCCCATGTTCGGACCCGTGATGACGGCGATGTACTCCGTTTCGGGGTGGAAGTAAAGATCGTTGGGGATGAAGCGCTGGGCGTCTTTTTGCGCCAGTTGTTCGATCACCGGATGGCGTCCGGCGACGACGCGCAACTCGCCCGAGTCGTCGAACCGCGGACGCACGTAGCGATTCTGCGCGGCGACCTCGGCCAGCGCGGCGGTAACGTCCAGCTCGGCGATGGCGGCGGCGGCATTTTTGATGCGCGTGGCGTGCGAGGCAGTGAGTGTGCGCAGCGTCTCGAAAAGTTCGCGCTCAATGACCAGCATTTTCTCCTCGGCTTCGAGGATTTTCACTTCCAGTTCTTTGAGCTCCGGCGTGGTGAAGCGCTCGGCATTCACCAGCGTCTGCTTGCGCTCATAATCCGGAGGAGCGAGGTGCATGTTGGCTTTCGAAATTTCGATGTAATAGCCAAACACGTTGTTGAAGCGAACCTTTAACGACGTGATGTTGGTGCGGGTGCGCTCCCGCGTTTCGATCTGCGCGAGGTACGTCTTGCTGTTCTTCGAAATATCGCGCAACTCGTCCAGGCGAGCGTCGTAACCGTCGCGGATCACGCCGAGGTCGGCGAGGTTCACCGGAGGCTCGTCGGCAAGGGCCGCTAAAACGGGGTCGCGGACGTCCGCCACTTCGTCCAGGTCGAGCGATTTGAGGCGCGCGGATTGGGCCGCCTCCAGGTGTTTCTTGAGTGCGGGGACGATGGCCAGCGATTTCGCGAGCGCGGCCAGATCGCGCGGTCCAGCGGTGGATAAGGCTAGCTTCGAGAGCAGGCGTTCCAGATCCAGAATGGAGCCCAATTCGCTGGCGATGGCCGCGCGCAGCATCGGCGAGGCGTGTAGCTCCGTCACCGCGTCGAGGCGGGCATTCATCTCGGACGCTTCAATCGACGGCGCGAGTAAGCGGCGGCGCAACAGGCGTCCGCCCATGCCCGTTCGCGTGTGGTCCAGCACGTAGAGCAGCGTCGATTCCTTGGATTCGCCGGCGAACAGGGGCTCAACCAGTTCGAGGTTGCGGACGGTCGCCGCATCGAGGACGAGCGCGTCGGCGCGGTTATAAAATGACGGGCGCTCCAGATGATCGAGCGCGGCGCGCTGCGTTTCGCGCAGGTAATGCAGCAGCGCCGCAGCGGCTCCGGTGGCCAGCGGACGATTTTCCAGGCCGCAGCCGTCGAGTGCGAGCAGGTGGAAATGATCGCACAGGCTGCGGGCGGCGTAATCCGCGCCGAAGACCCACGGCTCGACGTCGGTCTTGAGGCAGGGAAGCCTCAAGGGCGATCCGGTAGGCGCGAGCGCCTCCTTGGCGTTCAAGGTTTCGAGCGCCGCGCTGATGTCCAAGGTGTCCATTTCGGTGGCGCGAAATTCGCCGGTGGACACATCCACATGCGCGATGCCCGCGCGCGCTCCTTCCTGGAACACCGCCGCAAGGTAGTTATTCTCATGGGACCGCAGCACGCCGGCGTTCATGGCGGTGCCAGGCGTGACGATGCGCGTGACCTCGCGGCGCACCAGCTTTTTGCCTGCGCTGGCTTCCTCCATCTGATCGCAGATGGCGACGCGATAGCCCTTCTGAATGAGCCGCGCGATGTAGCCTTCGGAGGCGTGATAGGGCACGCCACACATCGGAATGGGCTGCCCTTTTTCCTTGTTGCGCGCGGTGAGCGTAATTTCAAGCTCGCGCGCGGCGGTGACGGCGTCGTCGTAAAACAGCTCGTAAAAATCGCCCAGGCGGAACAGCAGTAAGGCGTTGGGCACCTGCTGCTTGATGCCGTAATACTGGCGCATCAATGGCGTTTCGGGCGTGGTCATTGTTTAAGAGAAACGTTCAGAAAAAATGGGGACAGTCCGCTCTGTCCACGGCCTTTTCGGGAAGCTTTGATGTTAGCGCGTTTGGGGGGACAGAGTGGACTGTCCCCATTTTCGGCCTGCCGATGAGCCCCTATGCGTAGATTCCGCGCATCTTGATGGCGTACTTCACGCGGTCCAGGGCCAGCATGTAGGCCGCCGTGCGATTGTTGACGCCGTGCTTTTCGGCGAAGCCCACTACGTCCTGGAAGCTGGTGACCATGATTTCTTCCAGGCGGTCGTTCACCAGTTGCTCATTCCAGAAATAGCCCTGCCGATCCTGCACCCATTCGAAATAGGAAACGGTCACGCCGCCGGCGTTGGCCAGAATGTCGGGGATCACGAAGATGCCTTTGTCCTGCAAGATCGCGTCCGCGACGTGGGTGGTCGGGCCGTTCGCGCCTTCACACAAAACCTTCGTGCGCAGGCGATGCGCATTCGCCGACGTAATCACGTTTTCCTTGGCGGCGGGCAGCAGCACGTCGCATTCCAGGAACATAGCTTCGTCTTTGTCGACCGCCTCGCCGCCCTCGAAGCCATTGATGGAGCCGGTTGTCTTGCGATGCTTCTCCAGCGCCGCGATGTCCAAGCCGTTGGCGTTGTAGACGGCGCCGTCATACTCAATGATGCAGACGATCTTGAAGCCCGCGCGGGCCATCAGTTTGGCGGCCATGCCGCCCACGTTGCCGAAGCCCTGAATCACGACGCGCGTGGAAGAACGCTCCAGGCCCAGCTTGCGCAGCGCCTGCTCGGTGACGATCATGCAGCCTCGTCCGGTGGCCTCGGCGCGTCCCTTGGAGCCGCCCAGATAAATCGGCTTGCCGGTGACCACCGCCGTTGCCGCCTGACGGGCGTGCATGGAATAGGTGTCCATGATCCACGCCATGGTCTGCTCATTGGTGTTCATGTCGGGCGCGGGCACGTCGATTTCCGGCCCGATAAAATCGCCCAGCGCGGCGGTGTAGCGGCGCGTGATGCGTTCCAGCTCGCCCGGAGACATCAGGCTGGGGTCGCAGATCACGCCGCCTTTTCCGCCTCCAAAAGGCAGGCTGACCACGGCGCACTTCCACGTCATCCAGGCGGCCAGTGCGCGCACTTCGTCCAGGTTCACGTCCGGCGCGTAGCGGATGCCTCCTTTGGCCGGGCCGCGGGCGATGGAGTGCTGCACGCGATAGCCGGTGAACACTTCAATGCGTCCGTCGTCCAACTGGACGGGAATGTGGACAATCATTTCGCGCGTAGGCGTACGGAGCACTTTGCGCATCCCTTCATCGAGGCCGAGCTTGGCAGCGGCTTCATCAAACCGCACTTCGGCGGAAATCTTGGGATTAAATTCAGATTCGAGGGTCGACGGCATGGTCGCTTCGAGGATCATATCGGGCATTTTCTCCACTTTCATTATGCGACACCGCCCCTTTTCACGCACGGACGAGCAGGGTTCGATATCATAGGCGGCGATGGCACCTATTCCCCAGAACCAGCAACGCGCGCTTGTGGAGCGCCTGATCAAAGCCTGCGGCGGCGCATATTCGCCCGAAACGCGGCGGAAATACTACATCTCCGGTCCGCAGTGGGCTGCGGCTTACGAAGGCCATGCGCTGTTCCATGCGCCCACGCGCGAGCCGGTCCACTTCGAGCAGGTCATCGAGGAGTACGGCAAGATCGGCATCGGCTATTGGACCACGCACGACACCGACGTGATCCCGACGGCGGGCCTGTTCAAGGATGAACAGGAAGAGACCGTCGCGCGCATCAAGAACTCGCTGGCTGCGAACGGGTTGAAATGTTCGATGGTGACGACGGAAACGTTTCATCACGCGGTGTGGGCGGCGAGCCCCGCGGCGGAGGCTCCGGAAGTGCGCGCGTACGCGGCGCGGCGCCTGGAAAACACGGTGAAGATCGGCCATCAACTGGGCGCGGAGTTCGCGGTTTACTGGCCCGGCTCGCTCGGCTACTTCGTGCAAGGAGCGGTGGAGGAAACCGAGACGCTGAAATGGTACGCCGAAGGCATGAACGCGGCTTGCGAGGCCGATATACGCATCGCCAAGGAGTTCGGGCGTCCGACGTTGAAGCATTGCATGGAGGCGAAACCGTTTGAGCCTCAGGCGGAGATTTTGCTGCCGACATCCGACGCCATGCTCGCCTGGATTTCGTCGGGATTGCTGACACATCCGGAAATGGTGGGCCTGAATCCGGAGTATTTGCACGAACTGATGTGGGGCGCGGCTCCGCGTGCGGCGCTGGCGCGGGCGTTGATGTGCGGCAAGCTGTGGCACTTCGACATTAACGACGGATACCGTTTGAAACATGACGTGGATATCGCGGTGGGTCTGGTGAATCCGCTGGACTGGCTGAATGTACTGGTGCTGCTGCGCAGTCATGGATATAAAGGTCCGTTCAATTTGGATTACAAGCCTCCACGCACGACAAGCAATTGGGGAGTCTTCGCGCTCAGCTTCCCGACGGCGGTGGACCGCTTCATCACCCTATGGGAAATGGCCGGCGACGTGATCGCGGACCCGGTGATCACCGAAGCGATGGCGGCATTGCGAGCGGGCGGCGGGCCGAGCGATCCGCTGGATGTAGAGGCAATCGTCGCGGCGAATAAGGAACTGCTAACGCTGCATGAACTGATCGCGCATAGAATGGTGCAGATATTGGTCGGCGCACACAAGGGTCGGGTGTATTCGGCGTAGCGCACGCCGCCCGGCGTGCTGCGTCGACCAACGGGTCGACGGTCCGAGTGGCGCAGATCTGGGTCCGTAGCCGCAACACTCAACAACGACGGAAGTTGCCGTTGGGTGGCGAAGACGACGGATTGCTTGCCCAGTCACGCATCCTGCGATAACCTAGCGTCTAAGACAGCAGAAGATCGAAACCCTTAAGAGAGTGCGGGCAGAATTCGCAGCGGGTGCCGACGTCCGCGACTCAAGACGGGCCGGGTACTTATGCGCCAAATCACCACGACCGACGAATTATTACTCATCAAAATTAACAAGACCGGATTCGTATTGAATGAGCGGCCCGAAGCCAGAAGAGTCCACCATGCAAGCTGCAGTTCAGTTTCGACGTGGCTGGATCACCCGAAGTATTTCTCTGAAAACAGCAGCGCCGCGAGGGATTGGCTGGATCGTCGATTTGGGAGCGACGGCTGGGTGAACTGTTCCTACTGTGCTGGCCTTAATTCGAAGCTTCCGTAAAGCAGATCCTCCCCGAAGAGCTAATCTGTCAGGGAACTTCCCAAGCGGGGACCGGCTTGTTTACGTTCCGTAGTTTCAGACGCGGACGTTCGACCTGGATGGGTACCCGAACCGTCTTGCCTTGAGTATCGGTCGGTAGCCCAACGCTCACCAGGGCGCGGAAAAATGCCCGCGTCTTCCCGGCCCTTACAGACCGGGCTGCGCAGCCCTCGGCGTCAGTCCAGGGATAGAGCCTCGCTGACGCATGGGGCCCCCGGCAAACAAGGGATCAGTGGAGCTCCGTGCACCAGCGCGGGGCGCGCCGAAGCGTCCACTCCGTCGACCTGGCGGCGGCGCGCGCTACTGCAAATAGAACGCGTTCATAAACAACTTATATGTGCCCTGCGACTGCCCTCGCCACTGCGGGCGGAAACCTAACAGGACTACTCGGCCTTTTCCATAATCGACGCTCAGCGCCGCCGCTTTGCCTTCGATTTTTGCTGGGCCGATGAGGTAGCCGCTCGCCAGAGGGCTGCGGTCTTTGGGATAGCGGGCGAGCACCATGCCCTTGAATTCGGGCTTAGTGTCGAACGCGGGGCTGCGCTCGAACATCACGATAGGGTCGGCCAGCAGGCCCGCGGTCAGCGGATTCTTTGAGTCTTCGGTGTGAATGTGCAGCAGGCAGCCGGAGCAGAAAAAGTCCGATTGAGCCACACCCGCCAACGCGTTCGTCACCGGCAGATTGAATTGATCGATGGCGAACATGCTCGCGTTGTTGAAGGCGACCAGCGTGCCTCCGTCGGCGACGAACTCTTTCAGCGCTTCCACGCCATCTTCGCCGATACCTCCCGCATAGCGACCCGGAGTCGAGCCTGGACGCTGCCCGTTAATGATCTGATTGGCCTGCGCGTCCGGCAGCACGACGACATCATATTTGTCGTGCAGATGCCCGGCGATCACATCGGCGTTATAGAGACTGGTAAACGGGAACTTGTACTGCTCCAGAATCCAGCGAGTCCATCCTTCGTCCATATTTGCGGACCAGGAGCGATAAAGCCCGATACGTGCGGCCTTCACTGGCTTGCCTTCCTTGGAGCCCACGCCTTTCAAATGATTCTCCGCCAGAATCGCTTCCAGCTTGCCCTTATCGATGCCCGTCGCCGAAATTTCATCGCCCGCAAACGACACGCTGCCCTTTGCGGCCAGAATTTCGTTGACCGCCCTCAGGCCTGCATTTTCCGCATGCGTGAACGGCGCGGTATATCCCACGATCGATCCGCCCTTCACCGGCACGGGCTTCAGTGAATCTTTGAATTTCGCTGACGGAGGCGTGGTTACCGCGTGCACCTCCACGCCCATCTGCATCGGCAGTGTCCAACCCGTCACGTCATAAGGACGCTGCGAAAGCTGCGGATACTTCTGCGGCTCAAACAGTTCCTTCACCAGGCCCGCGAACGGCTGATTCATCATAATCACCCACGCGTCCGGATCGGCCGACTGTTTCACCTCGATGCCCTGCAGCATCAGCTTTTCCAGCATGAGGGCTGCCGTGGGCGAATCATGCTGCTCGCGCGGAATGATATACGCGTAGGGAGGCTCTTTTTCGAACTGCTCGATGGTATCTCGTGCCGCCCGGTATTTGTTATAAACCAGTTGCTCACGATAATCGGCGGCCATATTCAGCACCGCCATATCGGACCCATACATATAACGGCACGCATCGGCCAAGCGCCACCAGCCGCCTTTCCAGGGGCTGGAATAGAGCATCTCCGAGCGCAGGCTTTGCCGTTGCGCCGGAAAATCGTCCACGGTGTAAAAATGCGGCGTCGCGTAGCGATAAAGCGCCGTTTCGGTGAAGAACGACAGCGTATGTCGGAAATTGCCGACGTTATCCAAATATCCCGGATACCAGACATCGAACGTTTCCTGATGCATCGAGCCCGGCATGCCGTGCCCATCCAGATACGACGCGATGGTCATGCCCGTGAGGTTCAGCCAGCGCAGCATATAAGGATGCATATTGGCCGAAATCGGGTCGGCAAATGGAGGCAGATATATACGTCCCGGAAATGGCGCCGTCTGGTGAGTGGTATAGAAAATCAGCGGCTGCGTCTCGAGGGTAGCTTTCGTCACCACCTGGCTCTCGATCATATTCAGCATATATCCGTCGCGATTATTATCGTGGCCGACATATTCCTGCCATAAATACGGCAGCGGCGCGACCTCATACGGAGTGCCGACGTTTTGGCGGTACCAACTGGCCACCATCGTCTGGCCGTCGGGATTAATGGAAAACCACAGCTCCGTGATCACTTCTTCACGGATTCGTTTGAACTCCGGTTCTTCGCTGGCTACCAGATCGTAGCCGAGCTGAATCGTATGCTGCGCGTTGGCGACCTCTGTGGCGTGCAGGCCTCCGTCAATGTGGATGATGGCCTTCTGGGTCGCGGCGATCTTGCGCGCCTCCGCGTCGGAGATACCTCGCGCCACGGCTAGCTTGCGGCTGACCTCTTTATATTTGTCGAGCTGTGCCAGATTCTCAGGCGTCGAAATAAACGCCATATACCAATCGCGGCCCTGCGTGGTTTTGCCGACTTTCACCAGCTTGATGCGCTTCGATGACGCAGCCAGTTTCTGGAAGTAATTGAGCGCGTCTTCATATGTGGCCAGATAGAAATCGTCGCCGGGTTTGTGACCCAGCACGGATTCGGGCGCCGGAATCTGCGCCACGGTAAACGCCGCGGCGATTAAGAATAAGGATGTGAGTTTCACCGCTGCACCTTCGGTTCTGGATTTTCCACCGGAGGCTGCGCGTTTCCGCCGCGGCCTCCTCTACCGCCTCGCCCGCCTTGTGGACGCTCAGGTTCGGCAGCCAACGGAGGTGCCATCGCATCGTTGTAGTAAAGCGCATTGAACAGGAATTTGTACGTGCCGTGGGATTGGCCTCGCCACTGCGTGCGGAAGCCGATCAGAATCACGTGGCCCTGGCCCAGCACTGCGTCCAAGGCGGCGGGCTTGCCCTGAATGCGCTCCGCGCCGATCAGATAGCCGCTGCGCAGAGGGTTGCGATGCTCGATATAACTCGCCAGGACTGAGCCCTTGAAGCCCGGCTTGGTCTCAAATACTTCGTTACGCTCGAACAAGAGATCCACTTGGGGGGGCAGGCCCGCGGTCACTGGATGAGGCTTGACATCGGCGCGAAGCAGCGCCCCGGAGCAGAAGAACTGATCGGACCGCAAGCCTGCGACGATGTTCGTCACAGGCAGCGCGAAGCGGTCGATGGCGAATTGCGACGCGTTGCCCAACGCAACCAACGTCCCGCCCTGCTCCACGAATTCGCGCAGATTGTCGACGCCTGTGTCGCCGATGCCACCGGCGTAGCGCCCCGGAATCGTTCCCGCCTGGATGCCGTTGACGATCTGATTGGTGCCCATCTCAGCGATGACGATCGAATCGAAATGCGCTTTCAGATGCCCCGCTTGCACGTCGTCGTTATGCAGCACGGTGAACGGGAAGTGATACTGCTCGAGAAGCCACTTGGTCCAACCTTCGTCGATGTTGCCGGCCCAGGGCTCGTACAATCCGATGCGCAGCTTCTTTACCGCGACGCCCGCCGGCGCCTGCGCGACGCTCTTTGCGTCCACGCCGTTGGCTTTCAGCACCGCTTCCTTGCCCGACGCGTAAATCATCGCGTCTTTGCCGAACGTCACCGATCCGCCTTCGTTCAAAATATCGTTCACCGCTTTCAACGACGCGTTGGCGTTGTGCGGGAATGCGAACATTGGGCCGGCGCCATCGATCTTGCCGACGATCGGGGCAACGCGGTCGATCCGCTTTAATGCCGCGCGCGATTCGGCGCTGACTGGTTCCACCACCATCACCGTGGTGACGCCCATTTGCATCGGCAGCGTCCATCCGGTGACGTCGTAAGGAGTCTCAAACGAACTGCCCGTCGGATTGCTCGGCGCGCTAGTTGCTGCTGCGCCCCGGCCGCCACCACCGCGGCCGCCGCCTGCCACTGCGGGAGCAGCAGCCGTCGTTGCTGGAGCTGCAGGAGTTGCCGCTGGAGCCTCTGCCGGAGCCGCGGGCGGTGCAGCGCCTCGACCGCCTCCGCCGCCCGCCCCGCCGCGTCCTCCGCCACCGCCGGCTGCCGCCGCAGGCTGGGGACGCAGGTCAGGATAATGCTGCGGCTCGAACAATTCCTTCACCAGCGAGGCGAACGGCTGGTCCATCAGCACCACCCAATCGCCGGCTTTGTACATCGATCCGTTCATCTTGAAATCGCGCGTGGCCTGATGTACTTCAATGCCATCGAGCAGCAGCTTCTCCACTAAAATCGCGGCCGTGGGAAGATCGTGCTGCTCTTGCGGGATCACATAGGCATACGGCGGATCGTTGGTGAACTTCTTGATCACGTCGCGCCCGGCCTGGTAGCGGTTATAAAGCAGCTCCTCGCGGCTCTTCGCCGCCGTGTCGAGCACGGCCATCGACGCGCCGATCATATAATTGGTCGCATCGCGCAAGCGCCACCAACCGCCTTTCCAGGGACTGGAATAAAAGACCTCGGCTTTCAAGTCCTGCTTTTCGCGGGGAAATTCGTCGATGGTGTAAAAATGCGGCGTCGCGTAGCGGTACAGCGCCGTCTCCGTCAGGAACGAAACGGTGTTGCGAAAGCTGTTGACGTGATCGACGAAGCCCGGATACCAGTCGTCGAAGCGTCCGCGATGCATCGCGCCGGGCATATCGTGTTCGTCCAGATACGCGGCCATCGAGGTGCCGAATTTATTCACCCAGCGCCACATCAGCGGATGCGGATTGGCCGAAATCGGCTCGGCGAACGGAGGAATCCAGATGCGCGCCGGAAACGGAGCCGTCTGGTGATGGTTGTAAAAAACCTCCGGCGAATAATCCAGCACGGCCTTGGTGATGGTCTGTGACTCCACCATGTTGTTCATGTAGCCGTCGCGGTTGTTGTCATGGCCGATGTATTCCTGCCACAAGCCGGGCACCGGGCTCACTTCGTAAGCGGTGCCCAGATTGCTGCGATACCAGTTGGCCACCTGATTCTGGCCGTCCGGATTGATGGAGAACCAGAGCACCAGGATCACGTTGTCCAGAATGGCCGTCGTTTCAGCGTCGGTGTTCGTCACCAGGTTATAGGCGAGCTGGATCGTGTGCTGCGCGCCCGCCACTTCGGTGGCATGCAAGCCTCCGTCGATGTGGACGATCACCTTGCCGGTGCGGGCCAGCGCGCGCGCGTCGGCGTCGGAAAGGCCGCGCGCCATGGCGAGCTTCTTTGAGGTGTCTTTGTACTTTTCGTAGTCGGCGAGATTTTTGGGCGACGAGATGACCGCGACTTGCCAGTCCAGCCCGCGCGTGGTTTTGCCCACGCGCACCAACTTCATTTTGTTCGTGGAAGCGGCGAGTTTCTGGAAGTAGTTCAGCGATTCGTCGTAGGTGGCGAGAAAAAAATCGTCACCGGGCTTGTGCCCGAGCACCGACTCAGGCGTCGGGACCTGCGCGACCAACTGGGTAACAGCGACAGCCGAAAACGCAAGCAACGGCAGCAGTCTCATAAGAAGGTTAGGCTAGCACGGCGCGTTTGCGCATTGCTACCATCGAAGGTGTGGGCGCGTAGCTCAGGTGGATAGAGCATCAGCCTTCTAAGCTGAGGGTCGCTGGTTCGAGTCCAGCCGCGCCTACCAACAAAAGGCCTTTACTGAATACCCTACCGGAATTGCGTAGGTCCTGAAAGCGAAAACTCGTGCATCACGGCGCACTCGCCTACTGCTTTCTCAAGGTAGGCGCGCCGGGAGGGAACTTCTGCACTAAACCGCCTCCCGTCTGCACAATTCTCTCCATCTCCTCCAGCTCCGAAGCCAGGAAATCCGTAAAGTTTTCCACTCCCGTTTCCGTCACGACGACCACATCCTCATAGCGAATGTACAGGTTTTCATCAGGAACCCGCAGTTGCGGGTCGATCGAGAACACGTGCCCTGGCTTGAGTGGGCCGTTGTTGTACGGTCCGTCATCATGGACGGCCAGTCCCACCGGATGTGAGAAGACGCCTCCGCCGTGCTCCACCAGTTCGCGCGCAGCGGCCTCCCAGGTGGGTTTTGAAAACTTCGTGCGAGCAAGCACAGGCTCCATCGCGATCTTTGCCTCGTCCATGATCTGTTTCGCCGTGACGCCCGGACGGATGCGCTTGATGATGGCGTTACGATACTCCAGTACAAACTGCAGCAGTTCGCGCTGCCCGGCAGAATACTGGCCGCTGACGGGCCACATGCGGGTGACGTCGCTGGTGTAGTAGTGATAGTCCGGAGCGAAATCCATGAGCACCAGCTGGCCGCTGTCGAGCTTTGACATGTTGCGGTAGTAATGCCCGTTCCAGATGTTCGCCGTGCCCGCCGCGGTAATCGAACGGTAGCCCTCCAGGCGTGCACCGTTCACCAGAAAGACATAACGAGCGGCGGCGTCGAGCTCGTACTCGGTCATGCCGGATTTCGTGCTCTTCATCGCTTCCAGGATGCCCTGGCCCGCGATCTGGGAAGCCCTCCGGATCAAAGAAATCTCGCGCGGGCTTTTCACGCTGCGGAGCTCGTCGAGCACCGGCGTCAGATCGGCGAGCTTGGCTCTGGGGAACCGTGTCGCGAGCATCGCCACAAACTGCATCTCGCGCGGGATTCTGCTGTCCCAGGCATCGTTGAGGATCGCGGTGTTGGCCGCCATCAATTCGATACGGCTCTGCGCGCTCCCTTCTCCGGGCGAGAACAGCGCATAGATCATCGGGGGCACGGTGGTCAGCCAGTTGCCTGTGCGCATGACCTCCGTCTCCTGCACATCATCAACGCCGGTCAGTTCCTTAAGCCGGGTTGCATCCTCCGCCGACAGGACGCGGCCCTCGGACGCTTCGAGACGGCGGTTGCGCGGGGGTACGAACAGAGTGGTCTTGCGTGAACGACCATCGAGCAGCAGATAAGAATGTGGCGTCTCGACTCCGCAGAGGTAGTAGAACTCGTTTGTCTGACGCGGCATGGTGAAGCCGGGCGTCAGGGAAACGCCTTGCACGACGGCGACCGCCTGATTGCCGATCTTGTCGTAGAGCCGGGCGTGGCGCGCCCGGAACTCCTCGGCGGGGAAGTCGGACTGATACCAGGGCTGGGATTGTCCTTGGAGGGTGAGCGCTGCCAGCGCGAGGAAGACAAGGTAAAGCACGGAGTTTATCCTAACGCACTGCGCGTTCAAAGGTGGCATTGATCAGAAGCTTGGTCCCCGGATCGAGGCGGACCTCACCCGGTTCTTTCGCCGCGGCGAATGTAAAACTCTGCTGGCGTTGGTTGAGTTCGACGCTTTCCACCTTATCGCCGATCGCGATTTCCAGCGGCAGCCGGTATTCGAGTGATTGCTCGAGGGAAACAATCACGGTGTGCGAAGTCGCGTCCCAGCGCCAGGAGCCCTTTACCGCGGGCGAACCCACGCGGTTGAGCCACTGATCGAAGAACCAGCCGAGCTTCTGGCCGGAGGCTTCCTCCATGACTCGTTGGAAGTCCGCGGTTGTGGCGTTCGAGTTCTGATAACGGCCATAGTATGCCCGGATCCCCTGCCAGAAAGCCTCATCGCCGATCATATTGCGCAACATATGGAGGGTCCAGCCGCCCTTCTGATAAATGAGCCGGTTCAAGACCAGTTTCATGTTCGAGAGATTATTGTGGCGCACCTTCCACTCCGGATTGTCCTTCTCCATCTTGAAAACGCTGAGGCGGCTTTCGCGGAGTCCGGCGACAAAGGCGTCGCGGCCCTGTGAGTGCTCGGTGAAGAGCAACGTGAAATAGGTCGCGAAGCCCTCGCTGAGCCATACATCGTCCCAATCCGATTCTGTAACGGAGTCGCCGAACCACTGGTGTGCGATTTCGTGCGCGATGAGTGCCGTGCCGGAGCGTTTGAGAATACTATTCTCGCCATAGAAGATCGCGCTCGCGTGCTCGGTGCCCCCGGCGAAACCGGCAGCCTCGACATTGGCCAGTTTCTCATAGGAATACGGGCCGATGTGTTCGCTGAAGAACTCGAAGGCCGCACGCGCATCGGGTTCGAACCACGTGGGGCCGGTTTCCCGATCTTGACGATAGACCCAGGTCTCGAAGGGGATGCCCTTCACGTTTCCCGCGTGATGGACGGAGAATTCTGCGATGCCGATCGCATTGAGCCAGGAGGCAATCGGGACGGATTGCTTCCAGTGCGTCAAGCGGAATCCATTGCCGAGATCGGTCTCTTCCTGCAACAGGCCGTTGGCGATCACCTGATACTTCACCGGGGCAGTGATGAGGAACTCGCTGGTCGCCTTGTCATAAGGATGGTCGACCATCGGCAGCCAGTGACGGGCGTTGTTCGGCCAGTTTTCGCTGAAGAAGACCCGTTCGTTATATTTGTTGCGGATAATGCGGAGCCCGCCCGCGGGCTCGCCGTGATAGCGAATGGTGAACTGACGGCGTTCGCTCTTCTTCGAGGGGGTTGTCGCGATTCGCAGGCGTCCGTCGGAGTGCGTGTATGTTCCGGGAGTGACGCCGGTGACGGTCATGGCGTCAGCCAGATCGAGCCCGACTTCGGTGATATTGTCCTCTAGAAATTGGAGGTCGACGGTGGCTTCGCCCTGCAGCTCATTGGACGCATCGCTGAAAGAAAGCCGGAAGGCATAGTGAAGCACGTCTATCGAGGTTTGACGCGGATAAGTGTCCGCGAACAACATTGCAGCGGCAAGGAATAAGGGGAGGAGACGCATCGTCCTTAGCGTCGCATAGTGGCGTCAGCGCCGTTCGAGCACATTCCCGGACCTTATTGGGTGACGAAATACCGTCATGTGACCAGAGATGGTCACGATGGGCGAGCGGGAGACGCTATGTCGGAAGCTCGCTTGGATGGGTGTGAGGCCTCTTCGAGGGCTTGTGAGAGAGTGGTCACTACCGTCGCGCGGGCTGATTTTTCCAGCTTCGACAGCAATGGTTTCCTCTCCTCGGGAAATCCCCAAATACCGGCCAGGATCCGCACCTGCGGGAATTGCATGCGAAGACTCGCACAAAGTCTGGCAGCCGTGGAGAAGGCAAACGGGGGCAATGCAGATATGCAGATGACATCGTCCGCGGTTGGTTGGAGCGTTGCCAGTTCGTTTGACGATCCCGCCGGAAACGAAATGACAGCGAAGCCTTCGCGCTCCAGCAACTGGGCGAAGAGGGCTCCGGACACCTCATCGGCGGCGTCTTTTGCAGGAATGAGGAAGCAGCGCCCGATGTGCTCCGTCTTTAGAGGTTCATCGGAATGCGTGGCAATCTCGGCGACGATTTCATTGAGGCAAAGGAAGATGAATTCCTCTCTGCTCAGCTCCAGGGTGCCTCGATGGCGTTCCTGCTCGGCCAGGATGAGCGTAGGAATGATGACCAGCTCATAGAGTTCCAGGAGCGGCCGATTCTTCAGGAACTCATCGATCACCGCGCGAGCCTCGGCGTGATCCATCGCCAGCAAGCGCTGGTAGAGGTGAATCTCCGTCGACAGGACATCCTCGTCGCCCAGCACAATGTGAAGAAATGAAAGCTGCGGAACATAGCGCCCCAACACAACGACGCAAACGGTCAGCGGCGTGGAGAGAATCAAGCCTGGATAGCCCCATAGGATGGTCCAGAAAATCGCGCTTACGAGTAACCCCAGCGAGGAAATTCCGGTGTGGGCCCCGTAGAGCCATGGTTCAATAAAATTGCCCACGATCATTTCGAGCAGGAAGAATAGCGGCAAGACCAGCGCGGGATGCAGCCAGCCGTCAAACACGGCCAGCGACAGCGCAAACGGCAACATTGCGGCGGCCATGATTCCGGCGTAGGGAACGAGGCGCAGGATCGCAGCAATCACGCCCCAAAGCGCCGCGTACGGGACGCCAATCGCGAGAAGACCGGCCGCAATGGCCACCCCCATTCCTACGTTCACCAGAATTTGAAGCGCCAGGTAGCGGCCGATGCGCTGGGTCGCGTCGTCGAGCGCCTGCGTGGTCGCGTTCAGTTGGCTGACACCGACCAGACGCAGCAGCCGGTTCCGCAGATCCTCCCGCTTGATCAAGATGAAGACAGTGAGAATGAGTACAAAGCCGACCATCCCGGCGGGAGCGAGAATAGGCCGCGCCAGGTCCCGCAGATAAACCAGAGGGCTCGGCTCCGGGGTAACCACCTGCACGGGAAGTGGATTCGAAGTCGTCGCGGAACGGCGCCCGGGCCCCGGGCCCGGCGTGTCCGCACTGGCGAGTTCCTTGCCGATCGCCGCGACACTCTTCTCGACGCGGCCCAATGCTCCCGTCGCCGGCGCCCGGATCCCTTTCATCTTGTTGTGAATGTTTTCGCCATACGCCGGAAGATGATCCACCACGTCGATCAGTTCATTCGCGACCATCCAACTCACCGCGCCGGCCAAGGCGACCACGGCAATCATCACGATCATGACGGCGGGAATCCGTCCGAGGTGGATACGCTGAAGCCACGTTGTGGGCGGCGTCAGGACAAAGCTCAGCGCCAAGGCGAAGGCGAAGGGGATGAAAATCTCCCGCGCAAGATAGAGAACGGCGAGCGCCGCAACCAATGTCCCGATCAGAACCGGAGTGGACCACTCATCCGGAGGCTGACTTGCTCGCGGAGCGGATCGCTGGTGTGGGAGCATCGTAACCCTGTATCCGGGCAGTTGTTGGGCCAAACTCTGTGGCGGATCGTTCAGCGCCCCTCAACTCTCGCGCTTCCCGTGCAGCAGCATCTCCAATGCGTGCTCCATGGAACCCGCCAGGGAAACTCCCCTTGAGTTGACGAAGTAAATCTGGTCCACGTTATCGATGGTGTTCAGGCGATGCGCGATGATCACTTTGGTGGTTCCCGGGGCCAACTTGTTGAGGATCTCTTCCAAAAGTTGTTCCGTCACGGTGTCGATGTTGGCCGTCGCCTCATCCAGAATCAGCAACTCCGGCCTGCGTAAAGTCGCGCGCATGAAAGCGATGAGCTGCTTCTGGCCCAGGCTGATGCTGTTGCCGCTGCTGGCCACCTTGGTGTCTAGGCCTTCGGAGAAACGCGCCAGCAGGCTCGAGAGGTTCGCCTTCTCCAAAACCTCGGCGAGTTGCGCGCTGGAGTACTCTCGATACTCGTCGTTGCCATACACGATGTTTTCGCGCACGGTTCCACTGAATAAGAACGGCTCTTGCGGAATGAACCCTACTTTTCGCGCGCGATCGTCCGGCGCCACCGATCGGATGTCGCGGCCGCCCAGAAATACCGATCCCTCCGTTGGGTCGTAGAGCCGAGCCATCAGCGATGCGGTGGTGGTCTTGCCGCCTCCGGTGGGACCCACTAGCGCGTACGCTTTTCCTTTCTCCAGCGCAAAGGAGACATCCTGCAGAACATGCTTGCCGCCCGGATATCGAAAGGACACGTTGCGAAACTCAAGGACACTGTCCGATTCCACCGGCCCCGCGGGCAATATCGGCATATCGGATTCGAGCGCCAGCACCTCCGAAATTCGATCGAGCGCTGCCAGCGCAAGCTGGAAGGACGACCACACCGTGGCCAGCTGCCGCATGGGGCCGTAGAAGGCGTTTACATAAAGAAGGAACCCGATCAACTGGCCGGCGGTCGTTTGATCCCTTCCGATCAATATGATCCCGTAAGCCACCACCAGAAGTTGCGCCAAGTGGTGAGCCAGGCCGTACATCGGCATAAATATGTTGTTCGCGTAACCTGCCGAAACGGAGGCGGCATAGTTTGCTTCGTTCGCGGTCTCGAACTTCCGCTGGAAGTAGTCCATGCGGTGAAAGGCAACGATCACCTTGAAGTTCTGGAGGTTTTCTTGAATCTCAGCGCTCATGCCACCCAAGCTCTGGAGGCTCTTCATGTTTCTGGCCTTCACCCAGGTTGAGGTCGCCTTCGTCACGACAAACACGCCCACGGCCGGCAAAAGCGCCGCGATCCCCAGCCGGAAGTTGAGCGACAGCGCGAATACGGCGGCGCCCGTCATCAGGAAGATGCTGCTCAGGAACTGCATCAGCGCCTGCGCCACGAACTGGTTTAGCTTGTCCGTGTCGTTGTTCACGCGCGAGATCAGGTCCCCGGCTTTGTTCTCATTGAAGAAGGCGACGGGGAGATCCTGGAGCTTTGTGAACAGATTATTACGCAGGCTGAACAGCACACGGCGCCCCACCCCGCCCATGGTCCGGATCTGCGTATAACTGGCGACAACGCCGACCAGGTAAACCGCCATCAACACAAGCGAGGCCGTTAGCAGACCGTGACCATCCTTCAGGCGGACGTACGTATCGACGCCCTTCGCGATGACGACGGGCCCTAACAGGGACGTGCCGGTACCAATCACCATGGCCGCCAGCGCCACCACGATGAGTCCTGTCTCTGGCTTCATCAGGGGCAGGAACCGCTTGACGCCAGCTCCCAGCGTGCCCTTTTTGCTTACCGCTTTGGAGGTCTCAAGCTTGTACTTCATACAAATTGGTGCTCCGCTGCGATTCGTAGATCTGGACGTATTCGGGTGATGTTTCCATCAGAAGCGCGTGGGTTCCCGTTGCCAGCACCTCACCTTCCATCAACAGGATGATCTGGTCGTAATGTTCCACCGAAGAGATCTTCTGTGTCACGGAGATTAGCGTGATGTCCGGATAATTCCGTTGAATATTTTCAAGAATAGCCCGCTCCGTGTTCGCGTCCACGCGCGCCGTGAAATCGTCGAGCAGCAGCACTCTTGGATTCAGCGCGAGCGCCCGCGCCAGCATGACGCGCTGCTTCTGTCCCCCGGAGAGGCTGGTTCCGCGCTCGGAAACCAACGTGTCCAGGCCCATCGGCAGCGTGGCGATAAAGTCCTGAAGCTCCGCCGTTGCGATTGCCTTCTCCATGTCCTGCGGCGCGACCGCGGAGCTGAAGGCAATGTTCTCCCGAAGCGTCAAATTAAACAGAATGCTGTCTTGAAAAACAAACCCCACCTGCCGGTGCAACGCTTCCTTGTCGTAGGACTCCAGGGATTCGCCATCGTAGGTGACGGTCCCGGATTCAGGCTTTAGCAGTCCGATCAGGACGTACAACATCTGAGTCTTGCCTGCCGCAGTCGGCCCGATAATGGCTGTCGCTGTGCCCGCCTTCGCCGAAAACGACACGTCTCTGAGCACGTCCTTGTCCCCCAGCCGCAGAGAAATCCCGGTCATCGAGACGTCGCCCCGCAACCGGGACCTGTTCTCTCCGGCCTTTGGAGGCGGCGGAGCCGACAAAACCGCGCTCAGACGCATGTAGGAGGCTCCGGCTTGCGCCATGATGTTGCTCATAAATCCCAAGAGAATGATGGGGAAAATCAGCAGCGCGAGATAGGTATTAAATGCCGAAAAGTCTCCCAGCGTCATCCGCCCGGCGATCACGAAGCGGCCGCCCATCCATAGAATGAGCACCGTGGCCGCGTTTGCCGCGAGGGTGATGGTTGGGATCAGCATCGACATGATGCCCAGAATGCTAAGCCCCACGCTCTTCGCCTCGGCATTGGCGGAAACGAACTTCTGATACTCCAATTGTTGCGAGTTGAGCAGCCTGATCAAGGTCGCGCCCAGGATGCTTTCGTTGATCACGCGGTTTAACCAATCGATCGCCTCCTGCCCTTTCTTAAAAAGCTCACGTACCTTTTTAAGCGCCAGGTAGAAGGTAATCCCGATGAATGGCACGATCGCCAGGACGCCGAGGCCCAGCCGCCAGTCGATGGAAAGCAGCAGGACGCTCGACCCAACGATCAGGAAAATTGAGGAGATGATCGTGGCAATGGCCATCGAGACGAACAACTTGACGCCATCGACGTCCGACGTGAGGTTGGTCAGCAGCTTGGCGGGTGTGACGTGTTCGACGAAACGATAGGTCTGCGTCGCGAGTTTGGCCACCAGGCGGGCGCGCAGATCCTTCGCCACGCGCTCCGACGCATAGGTCTGCACCAGGCTTTGCAGGTACGTCAGGAGGAAACAGGAGACGCACACCAGCAGGAACCGCGTAATCATGGGGCTGAGCGCGAAGTCTGGTTGCCGGTAATGATCGATCGCGCTGGCGATAAGCTTCGGCACAACCAGGTTGAGCGCGTTGGCCAGAATGGTCAGCGTCGCCAGTGTGGCGACGAACCCTTTGTAGGGCTTGACGAGCAGGAGGAGCCCCCCCTGGGAAGGCCCAGGTGGTCTGTTTCCGCGCACCGGATTAGCGGCTGGAGTAGACATAGCGATTCACGGAGCAGTCGGGGTGGTTGTTCCACTAGGTTAGAACAATTGGCCAAAGATTGGGAACGGGTGGAAAAGGCTATTATGGGGGCGAAGCACCTATCGCTGCGCTCAAGGAATCTTCCAGCCGCTCGATTTTGTTGGTTGCGGGGGCGTGTTTAGAGGCTATTCATAACGCCCTTCGCGGTCGGCTCGTTCGACGCTGGAGCTTATCCAGAAACGGAAGGCGCTCGTTCAATTCGCGAGTTTCTTCAGGATGTGCTTTGCCAGAAACTCGTTGATCTCCCGATGACGCGGCACCGGTTGAGAAATGCCGGTCTTCGGATTCCGATACCAGTCGTGACTCCCACCGTGACGAACGAACTTGCAGCCCGCCTCTTCAAGCTTGCGGATCAGGTCCGTGCGCTTCATCTAACGGGCAATTCGGCTACGCGGCGAATACCGGGGATCTCTCCATTGGTCAGGTCCTTGTAGAGGTCCCGCAGATTCTCTTGGAGCTCCTCAAGCGTTTCCCCCTGCGTCAAGTAGTCCGGGAACTCCTCGAAATAGCCTAGCCACATGCCCTGGTCTTGCCAATGGACATAACGAGCGGCGCTCATGGGATCAGTGTACCGTTGTGGAGGCTGAAATGGGGATTGAAACCTGGTTGCGGGGGACAGCAACGCTCCGAACGTATTCAAATTACCCTTCAAGTTGGCGTTGAGGTTACCGTATGAGAGATGGAAACTTTGCCAGAGATCGCAGAATATCGGCGGAAGTTGATCGCAGCCTTTCCCCCGCTGCCTTTTGATGGCCTCGTCTCGACCCATGACGAGTGCGACGACGGAATTTATTTGCGTCGGGAACTCTCCGGCAAGCGATGGGACGAACTCTCACCCGAGGCATTATTTCACGGTTCTGTCGGCCTACCGCTGTTGGAAGCCAGCGCCCTGATCGCCTTTCTTCCCGCTTGGCTTCTGCGATCCATGGAAACCAGCGATCTGGACGATCCGGTCGTCCTGGAGTTCACGCTCTATTTTCTTTGTCCAGGAAACGAGGAGGAGGGGTGGAACGAGAAGAGCGTTTCCGAGAGGATCGGGTTCTTCAACTCCGGCCAACGAGACGCAGTCGCTGACTTTTTGCGCTTCGTCGTGAATTGGGCCGAAGGACGGGACTGGAAACCACGTGCCAAGTTCGGCTTAAGTCGGTGGCAACCAATGTAGATGTATCTATTTTGGTTGCGGGGGTAGGATTTGAACCTACGACCTTTGGGTTATGAGCCCAACGAGCTACCAGACTGCTCCACCCCGCAACTCAATGGTATCGCAGCGAGGTGCGCTGGTCAAATTTTGAGGCAAACAAACCATGTTGCCGCGCCTACGGCGGCCCACAGCACAAACGCTCCGGTGACGCGGAGGGCGAATTCCCTGGTTCCGCTGCCCGCGGCAACCAGGATTTTCTGCACGGCGTTGGCGGCCAGAGCCAGCAAAACGGCGATTTCGGCGGTTCCGACGCTCATGGTGCCGGCTTTCAGGAAACCTCCCGCGGGGGCGATCACGGTCGAGACGTCCACCAAGCCGCCCAACAGGCTGGTCCAATAAAACGCGCCCGTTCCGAGCGTCGCGGCGGCCGCTTTCGAGATAAACACCACGCCCGCGAACATCGCGCCGAAGCGCAGCGCGGGGCCGAGGCGGAACGGGTTGCCCGATTGCATCGGCACCGCGGCCACCGTCTTATGCGGAACGCGCTTCAGAATCTCCGCGAACGCGACGCCGGTCGCCAGCATCGCGAGTAATGGCCAAAGACAGGCGCGCGCCAGATTCTGGTCCACGGCGAGCACGATCAGCAGCGTGCGCGGAAACTGCACCGTGTTGGCGATGACGAAGGCTCGCCACAGGCCGAAGGTGTTTTCCGGACGGTCCTTGCTTTCGCGCGCGAACAGCAGGGTGGCCGCGGTGGTGGAGGCGAGTCCGCCCAGCACGCTGGTATAAAACAGCCCCTTCTCCTGCCCCATGAATTTCTCGAGGAAGTAGCCGAGGTAGGAAATCGAAGAGATGAGGATGACGAATTTCCACACCTGCTTGGGGTCGAAGAACGCGTAGGGGCCGTAAGCCCCTTCGGGCAGCAGAGGATAAATCACCACCACCACGCCAATGAAGGCCAGTGTCGCGTTGAACTCGGTTTCGTTGATGGTTTCGCGCAGCAGTTTGGCGATCCACTGCTTGGTTTCGAGGAACACCACCACGATCAGCGTGATGGCGATGGCCATCGGTTCGGCGAACGCGGGCGAATTCGAGGCCGCGAAATACGCCAGCGCGAACGTGGCGACGGCGGCGACTTCGGTGGTGATGCCGCGTCGCTCGGCGCGCTCTTCGTAGTGGAAAATTGCGAACAACGCCGTGAGTGAAAGAAGCACGGGCGCGGTCAGCCACGGCACGGCCAGCATGCCGCAGACGCCTCCGGCCAGGGCGACGATCAGGAAATCGCGCAGGCCGGGAGGCGTACCGCCGTTGTGCAGTCCCGCGTCTTTATGAGCTGCCTCGCGCTCGCCGCCGATCAGCAGGCCAATGAGCAAGGCTCCGGCAAGTGATTCAACGGCTGCGGGAAGAGTGATCGCGGCGCCCATTTATTGAACTACCTTATCTAACGGCGGAAAATGGCAAAGGCTGCAGGAAAGATACGCTGATGTTGGAGACAATCTCCGCGTCGGAATAGCCGGGCATTGAGCGGAGCTTCTGCCACTCCGGGTCCGCCCCGAAGGCCTTCCACATTTTTTCGCGCGCAGCCAGATCGTCGTAGCTCAACACGTAGACCAGGTTCGGCATGCGCGCTCCGGCAATGGTCTCGGCAAAGAACACCGGACGCATGCCCAGGCGCTGAAAAATCGCGATCTCGCCCGATTCGAACATTTTGATTTTGCGCGCCAGCGTCGTGGCGTTGTTCGATTCGTAGCAGCGCATTTCAAACAGGCGCGCAGGGCGGCCTTTCGCGTCCTCGGGCACGACCATAGCGGGAAACCCCGGAAACGCGCGGCCCAGGAAGCTGTCGATGCGCTCGTAGTTCAGGCCGGGCTGCGAATTATAGGCAGTCAGCGCCTTCTTATATTCAGCGTCGGCGCTGAGCTTGGCGCGCATCTGCTCCATCGCGGCCAGCGAAGGATAACTCGCGACACTGACTACGGACGGCGTTTCCTCGGCCACGCTGGTGGCGAAATACGCGCACGGCCCGATGCCCGCGCGGGCGAAGGCGGGCACGGCAGCGTGCTCCAAGAAATCGGTGAGGCGAGCACGCTGATTCTCAGGCGTGTTGCGCAGGCGGATGGTGCGGACTTCATAAACGCAAGGAGCTTTGTCCTGAGCTTCGAGAGCGAGCGCTCCGCCGGCGGCGAGAGCCGGCACGAATTGGCGACGGGTCATAGGCTCTAGCTTAATCCTGTTTGAACTTACACTAGGAACAGTGCCTCGCTTCATCCTATCCGCCTTGTTCGCCGCTGCCTGCGCCCACGCCGCTGGACCCTCGGCCGCGGACCTGGCGCGCACGATTCATGAAGCGTCGCTCGATCCGCAGCAGTGCTACCGCGTCCGCGATCTGAGCTATCGCAAGGAAGACATCAAGCTGTATTTCACCGAGGGCTATTTGATTTTTTCGAAGCCCGTCGCCGGTCAGCCTTTGTCCGCCGCCTTCACCACCGACGTGGAAGGGGGCGACGGCGAGATCATCCTGCTGCCGCCCTCGCGCGGCGAACGCAAATCGATGGCGGAGTTCACGCAGTCGCCGAATCTGGACGAGCATCTGCGCGCCGCGCTATTGGTGTTTACCGACGGAACTGGAGCGGCTCTGCTCGAGGAAGTGCAAAGGCAAGACCCGGTGAAAAAGATGCCCGAAGTGGGCGCGCTGATGGCGGAGCGGTGGTCGCCCGTGCTGCGCAATCTGCGCGAGGGCTTCGAACTGCGGATGGTGGATGATCTGCTCTCCGCGGACGCGCGCAAGAGCGGGTTTTTGTTCCTGAGCCTGGGCGGGCGCGAGCGCGGCAACTTCGACGTGCTGTACGATCCCCGCGGGCGTGAGCAGATCGTGGCGGGACAGCTTGACGATCGCGGCAGCCGCCCGCATTACAACATCTGGACCAGTTTCCAGATGCGCAGCATCCGCACGGGCGCGGCGGTGCGTCCCGACCCCGGGTTTTCGCTGAAGCGTTTCGCCATCGATGCGACGCTGGATCAGAGCCTCCATCTTAAGTCCACCACGACCGTGAAATTGAAGATGGGCGCGGCGGCGCGGCGGTCGTTTCCGTTCGAAATCACCGCATCGATGAAGGTGACCGCGGTGCGCGTGGACGGCACTCCGGCGGAAGCGTTCGCCCGCGATTCGCCGCGCGAGCGTACCATGCGCGGCAACGACGACAACGCGGTATTAGTGGTCACGCCCGAGGCTCTCGAGCCGGGAAGCGAGCACGAGTTCAGCTTCGAACACGAAGGCGACGTGATCGCGTCGGCGGGCAATGGAGTGTATTTCGTCAGCTCGCGCTCCACGTGGTATCCGCGCTCCGCGCCGGAGTTTTCGACGTATGAACTGACGTTTCACTACCCGAAGAGACTGACGCTGGTGACGCCGGGCGATGTTCTCGAGGATCGCACCGAGGGTGACACGCGCAAGACGCGGCGCACGACGCCCGTGCCGATCCGTTTTGCGGGTTTTAATCTGGGTGATTATCAGCGCATTTCGAATACGGCGCGCGGGCTGACGATCGAGGTCTATGGGAACCGGCAGTTGGATCCGGCGCTGCAGCCAAAACAGGACGCGCTGCCCGATCCTTCGCCGCGCCCGATGACGGCCTCGCAGCGCAGGGCCGCGCTCCAGGAAGAATCACAGCGGCTCATGTTTTCTCCCGATCCATTGGGGAGGCTGCACGCCGTGGCGTCCAACGTGGCGTCGTCGGTGGAGTTTTTTTCCGGCCTGTTCGGACCTGCTCCGCTGAAGACGCTGACGGTTTCGCCGATTCCGGGCACGTTCGGACAGGGTTTCCCGGGGTTGGTGTATTTATCCACAGTGGCGTATCTGGATCCGGCGTCGCGTCCGGCGGCGATGCGTGGCGAGTCGCAGAAAGTGTTTTTCTCCGACCTGATGGTGGCCCACGAAGTGGCGCATCAATGGTGGGGCAACGCGGTGATCACATCCGCCTATCAGGACGAGTGGCTGATGGAGGCGCTGTCGAATTATTCGGCGCTGCTGTGGCTGGAAAAAAAGAGCGGCACGCATGCCATGGAAATGGTGCTGGACGATTACCGCTCGCGGCTGATGACCAAGTTCGGCGGGCCGGATAAAGAGGCGCGCACGGTGGAATCGGCAGGGCCCATCGTGTGGGGTGTGCGGCTGGATTCTTCGGGTGTGCCCGACGCCTGGCGGTCCATCACCTATGAAAAAGGCGCCTGGATTATGCACATGCTGCGGCGCCGCATGGGCGACGACCGGTTCCTGAAAATGCTGGCCGAGTTGCGCAAGCGTTACGACACGCGGTCGGTAACCATCCAGGATTTTCAAAAACTCGCGGAGGAGTTTGTGCCGCATTCGCCTTCGGATACCACGGAGACATTCTTCGACAACTGGATTTACGCAACGGGCATTCCGGCGCTGAAGCTACAGAGCTCGATTCACGGGATGAAGGTGACCGGGACGATTGAGCAATCGGGCGTCGATACCGATTTTTCGGTGGACGTGCCCGTGGAGGTGCAGTTCGCCAAGGGGCCGGCGCAGATCTTGTGGGTGCGGTCGTCCAGCGAAGCGACGCCATTCACCGTGACGCTGAAAGCCCCCCCGATGAAGGTCGTTCTGGGGCTGGATAACGTGCTCGCGACGAGGAAGTAGTCGTCAATGCGCGTCGCGGATGGCTCGCAACCGCGGCAGATATTCGCTTTGGCCAAGGCTGAAGTAAAGCCCCCGGAAGATCGCGAATAGTTTTTCGTAGGCCGCGGCTTCTTTCGCGTCGGGCTGATACGTTTTCCAAGGCGGACAGAGCGCGCTCTGCGCGTCTTCGATGGTCTTAAAGGTTCCCGCCGCCAGGAACGCAAAGATGGCCGAGCCTAAGCTGGTGACGTCGCCGTCGGGAACCAGAATCGGCTTGTTCAGCACGTTGGCGTAGACGCGGTTCAGCGTGTCGCCGCGGCGCGGGATGCCTCCGGCGTTGATTACGCGGTCGATGCGGACGCCGTGTTCGGCCATCCGCTCCAGAATCACCCGCGTGTGGAACGCCGTGCCTTCAATCGCCGCGAACAACTCGTCTTTCGCGGTGCTGGTCAGGTTCCAGCCGAGCGTGACGCCTCCCAGTTCCGCGTTCACCAGCACCGTGCGGTCGCCGTTATCCCAGGTCAGGCGCAGCAGGCCAGTTTGTCCGGCGCGGTAATCATCCAGGCCCTCCGCAAGCGCGGCCACGGTCGTTCCGGCGCGGCGCGCGATGGCGTCGAAAATATCGCCGGTCGCCGATAAGCCCGCTTCGATGCCGAAATAATCGGGATGCACTGACCCGTTCACCACGCCGCATACGCCGGGGATCAGGCCCGTGTTTTTCGTCATCGCCATGATGCAGGTGGACGTGCCGACCACATTCACCACATCGCCTTCGCGGATGCCGGAACCGACGGCATCCCAATGCGCATCGAACGCGCCGACCGGAATCGGGATGCCCGCCGGCAGCCCGAGCCTCTCCGCCCACTCGGCGCTGAGATGCCCGGCCAGCTTGTCGGACGTGAGAAAGCGTCCGCCGATTTTGGCGCGCACGCCCTTGAACACCGGATCGACCTGGGTGAGAAATTCCTCCGGCGGCAGGCCTCCCAGCGCGGCGTTATACATCCACTTGTGGCCCATGGCGCAGACGCTGCGCGCGGCATTCGACGCGTCAGTGACGCCGCACAGCACCGCCGCGATGAAGTCGCAATTTTCGAACGCCGTGACGAATTGCGCGCGCTTGCCGGGGTTATGCCGCAGCCAGTGCAGCAGCTTCGACCATCCCCACTCCGATGAATAGACGCCTCCGCACCAATCGATGGCTTCCAGTTTCGCCGCGTGCGCGGTGCGCGTGATCTCGCCGGCTTCCTTCCAGGAACGGTGATCGCACCACAGATAGTAATCGTCGATGGGCTCCATGCCCTCGCCCACCGGGATCACGCTGGAGCCGGTGGTATCCAGCGCGATGGCTTCAATGCTCGCCCCGGCGACGCCCGCTGTTTCAAGTGCGGCGCGCATCGCTTCGGTGAGCGCGCGCAGTTGATCCGAGTGGCTCTGCGTGGCGTGGTCGGGGTCCTCGCGCTTGCGATGCAAAGGATAGTCCGCGGTGGCGGAGCCCAGGCGTCCTTTGGCGCTATCTACAATCGACACCCGGACGCTGAGCGTCCCAAAATCCACACCGGCTACGATTGCCATAGAAGTAGCTTACCGGAGTCTTAGAATGTGTGTTCTTCGATGTTCGGCGGGCGGGACTCGTAGTTGGAATCACGCAGCCAGGTGGGACGCACGACAAAATACGTCATGCCGGGCCAACTCAGGCGGTCGCGGCCGTCGGGGAGTTTGGCGAAATAGATTTCCTGATACCGCGCGAGCTCTTCGCCCACCGGCTCCATCGCCACGCCTTCATATTGCAGCCCGTGCTCCTTCTTCCACATGGCGAAGGAGCATTGCGGATGCGCCTTCAGGTTGGCGTACTTGCGCGTGGTGTTCACCGTATCGAACACAATTTCCAACTCCGGCGTCACTACGATGCCCATCACCGCCGTCTGCGCGACGCCCGAGGGCGACACCGTGCCCAGCACGGCCGTGCCGCAGGCATCGATAAACGCGCGAATTTCAGACAGCTTTTGCGGCAGCATCCTCAAAACTCGCCGGAGGGTTCAGATACAGGAACCGCCCGCACTGCTCACAGCGCAGCAGCTCCGTTCCCTTTCGCAGGTCCTGGAGAAATTGCGGACGGATCGTGATGCGGCATGCTTCGCAGCGCGACTCCACCACTTCGGCAATGGCGACCCCGCCGTTTTTGGCGCGGATGCGGTCATAGAGCGCCACCGTTGGCTTAGGCAGCTTGGCGGTCAGTTCCAGGCGCGCGGCCTGATGGGTTTTGAGGAACTCCTGATCCTCGGCCGTGCGCTTGCGGGCCTTGGCTTTTTCGTCCTCCACCAGCACCTTCTCCTGTTTCAGCGCGACCTCGGCCTTTTTGACGTTCACGTCGAGAGGCTCCGATTCGGTCATCAATTCCAGGATGCGGTCCTCGGCTTTTCGGATTTCCTTTTCGATGTATTCGATCTCGTGCTGGAAGGCCTTGTACTGCTCATTGGTCTTCGCACCCAGCATCTGTTCCTTGAGTTTGGAAATCTTCTGCTGATGGACCTGGATGTCCCCCTCCAGCTTTTTCCGGTCTTTCTGATTGGCGGCCAAAGCCGCGCGGTCTGCCTCCAACCGCCGATTGTGGGTCTCAAGAACCTTCTCAATCGTGGCGATATGTTTAGGAAGAGCGGCTACTTCCTTGTCAAGAGCCGCGATTTTCTGGTCTAGCGATTGAAGCTGGATCACCAGATGTGTATCTGGATGCATTAATTCCAGATTCTAGCACGGTACTATTAGGAAGAGACGATTATGTATTCCTTCGAAAACCTGCCACCCGAGCCGTTGACGCTGGAAGGTGCCGCGTTGCTGCACCAGATGCTGAGGGTGAAATGGGCTCCTTGGCGCACCCTTGCCGCCTCCGAGCGCGCGGAAATTCTCAAAGAAGCGTCGTCGGCGCTGGCCACCATGGAGCAGCACGGAAGCGGCGTGTTCTCCATGCTGGGGCACAAGGCCGACGTGATGCTGGTGCACTTCCGTAAGGATTTTGCGGAGTTGGGCCTCGTCGAACGGGAGCTGGCCAAGCTGCGGCTGTGGGATTACCTGGAGCAATCGCACTCCTACGTTTCGGTGGTGGAACTGGGACTCTACGAATCGACGCAGAAGGTGTATACGGAGCTGACCGAAAAAGGCATCAAACCGCATTCGCCGGAATGGACGGCGGGGATCGAGGAAACCTTGGCGCGGCAAAGGGCCGCGATGCATCCGCGCCTGTTCCCGGAGATTCCCGCCAGTCCGTACATTTGCTTTTATCCGATGGACCGCCGCCGCGGCGAGCATCGCAACTGGTACCAGGTGCCCATGCCGGAGCGTCAGCGCCAGATGCAGGATCACGGCGAGATCGGGCGGCGGTACATGGGTAAGGTACGGCAGATCATTTCGGGGTCGATCGGGCTGGACGACTGGGAGTGGGGCGTGGACCTGTTCGCCGACGATCCGGTGATTTTCAAGAAGCTCATTTACGAAATGCGGTTCGATGAAGTGAGCGCCATTTACGCCCTGTTCGGGCAGTTTTACGTGGGTAAGCGCGTCCTGGCCCCGGCCGTGGATACTCTGCTCGAGGTGTAGGCTTGGCGAATGGCAAGCGGTTCCGCCTGTTGTGTTGCACGTTTGAGTGGGCTCCCGCGTCTGGGTGTAGCATAGGAGCATCCATGAAAGCACTGGTGTTTGCGCTTGGTATTGGCGTGGCCATGGGGCAGGGCCCCAACGTTTCCACGGTGTTTCAGTTCCACCACATTGAAGGCGCGCAGGCCCTGAAGGAGGTCGCGACCATGGTTCGTACCGTTGCCGAGGTGCCGCAGGTCAGCGTCGATGATGTGGCGAAGACCGTTTCCCTCACCGGTAGCGAAGGATCGCTCCAGATTGCCGGATGGATGCTGGCGGAATTGGACCGCGCGCCTGTCACGGCGTCGGTTACTCCGCAGTTTAGTGTCACCAACAACGACGTAGTGCGGCTGTTTTATCTGGCGAATCAGCCGACCGTACAGACGTTTCAGGAGTTGGCGACGGCGGTCCGCACGGTAGTGGCGATTCGTAGGGTATTTACGCTCAATCGAGGACGTGTATTGGTTTTGCGCGGCACGCCGGATGAGATCGCGGCGGCGGCGTGGATGATCCAGCAACTGGATCAGCCTGCGGCGGCGCAGCATACTGACGCGGACTACACGATGGTGGATCCGAACAACCGGGGGGAGACGCAGGTTCGAATCCTGTATGCGCCGTACGCCGAAACAGTGCAGCAGTTCCAGGAGGCGGCGACGGCAATCCGCACGGTGGCGGAGATTCGGCGCGTGTTCACTTACGCCAATCTTCGTGCAATTCCCGTTCGCGGCACAGCGGAACAAATCGCGCTGGCGGCGTGGCTCGTCAAGGAACTCGGTAAACCCGGGGACGAGGCGGCGTATAGCTATCCCGACGACAGCCGGGACCACGCAACGGCAGTGCGGGTGTTCTACGTGAAAAACGCGCCGACGCAACAGGCGTTCCAGCAGGTGGCCACGCAAATTCGCACGCAGACGCAGATCCGGCGGCTGTTTACCTACAGCGGCACCAACGTACTGGCGGCGCGCGGAACTCCCGCCCAGGTGGCCGCCGCCGAACAGATGCTGAAGGATCGGGAACTGGCCGCGAAGTAGCGCGCGCCGCCCGGCGTGCTGCGTCGACCGCTTGATCGACGGCCGTTCCATGAGCCCGCACCCCCGCCACTAACCCCGCACCGCCAACCCAAAACCCCCGCCAATACAACAACATCCTACTCCCAAAGCCCAATCCCCGAGCCGGCCCATGCGATGACCTTACTGAGGATGGACTCATCGCAATGTCAAACAGAACC
>Ga0209698_10001040_pt1 | contig 32048 bp, 25 predicted proteins | sample LitLauG_LLR_2012_FD_187203 | JGI IMG/M metagenome (GOLD analysis project Ga0209698, IMG submission 187203) | Freshwater sediment microbial communities from Pennsylvania, USA - Little Laurel Run_MetaG_LLR_2012 (SPAdes) (version 2) | ecosystem: Environmental > Aquatic > Freshwater > Creek >... | reverse complement strand
ATAAGCTTCCATGCTCCGCATGGTCTCCCATCCTCGCCGCCCGCAAAGCGGACATCTCACTTGCTATCTCAACCGGACATATCATGTGCTACCGACAAAACAACGCCGACTCCTTGACGCCCCCATCGGCGAGCGGGATAATGGCGTCCACGTTTCACCGGCTCGTTCCCGTCCGGCCACTCCCCCCTTTGGACAGAACCCGAGTCCAGTGCAGGCTGCCAGGACCTGAACCGACTCATTAAAACAATACGGAGGAGCCATGTATTCAGCAGACATGTATTCAGCAGAGATGAACACCAAACCCAAGAACATTCTGAAAGTCTCCTCTGTCCAGTCGGACCATGGGACAAACTATGGATTCAGCGCGGGTGTGTACGCGCTCCGCGCTGTGACCCTGGCCATGATTTCCGCCCTGCTATTGCTGCTTACGGCCGCTAGCCCAGCGCAGGCTCAAACCGAAACCGTGCTCTACAACTTCGCCGGCGGCAGAGACGGCGTCGATCCCGAGTCGAACCTCATTTCTGACGGTACCAATATCTTCGGGACGACCCTCGACGGCGGTATGGGTTATGGCACCGTATTTGAACTTTCTCCAAACGGCAGTGGCGGCTGGAACGAAACCATTCTCCACCGCTTCACCGGGAAAGGGGACGGAGAATACCCCACGAATAACCTGATCTTCGACGCCGCCGGAAATCTTTACGGTGCCGCGGGTGGCGGCACTCATGGATACGGTGTCGTATTCAAACTTAGTCCCATGGGAGGAAGCTGGAAAGAAACCACCGCCTTCACCTTTTCGGGCGCACCCGGTCCTCCCAACGGCATCGTCATGGATGCCGCCGGAAATATCTATGGCACAGCCGGGGTCACCTCCGAGCAGGGCTTGTACGTCAACTCTGGAAGCGTTTTCGAATTGGTCCCTGCTCGTCACGGCTTTACCCTGCAAGTCATCTATTCCGATTCCGGCAAACAGGCCGTGACCTCTCCCGGGCTGACCATGGACGCCGCCGGAAACATCTTCGCCGTCGTAGCGTCGAAAGTCGTCGAGCTATCGCCCAGCGGCGGCAGTTGGACTTCGACCGTCCTGTACCCCATTACCGGAGCCGCCGGTTACGTCAGTACACCCGTGCTCGACCAGGCCGGAAACGTTTACGGCACGACAGAATCGCTGGGCACGAATGGTCATGGGAAGGTCTACAAGCTGACTTATGGCAAAAATGGAAAATGGGCCTTGAACAATCTTTACTCCTTTTGCCGGCCAGACAAGTGCTACGACCTCAATGGCTATCAGCCACTGGGACAGCTTTTGCTCGATGCCGCCGGAAACATTTACGGCACCACGACCAGCGGTGGCGAATACAATAACGGAACCGTTTTCGAACTGGCAGCGCCCGTTGGCAAAGGCAGCTACGCAGAGAAGATACTTTGGAACTTCAACGGCACGGATGGAGCGAATCCGTTTGCCGGCTTGATTGCAGACAGCGCAGGCAACCTCTACGGCACGACCGCCGCAGGCGGCCCGAGCGGAAACGGAGTTGTGTTCGAACTAACTCCCTAGCAGTTTGGCTGAAAGACTCGGCTTTGTTCAGGTCTCAATCGACAAACGCAGCGGCATCACCAACGATCCAAATCGGGAAGATGACCGAGAATCCTTATTCCTCAATTACCTAGCGCAACCGCGCTTCTCGCGCGCCATTCCCCGGAACTGCTAGCCGGTTTGTGGTAGCCTGCAAAGTTTGGTTTAGATCCGACCCAAGCGCACGGAGGCCATTTTTGAAGCCCCTTCATTCCGCATTCTTTTTGTCTTTGCTCTCACTCCTCACGCTCGCCGCCGCCACTGCACTTTGCCAGCCGGACAAAGCCGGCAACGTCCTTGTTGAGCGCGTGGGCGACACCGCCTTCGTTCAACTGTACGCGCCCAGCTTCCAGGCGCTGACGCCCCGCCAGCAGGCCCTGGCCTACTGGCTCACCCAGGCCTCGATCGCCATCGATCCCATTTTTTACGATCAGATGTCCGCCTACGGTCTGCAGCAAAAACGTCTGCTCGAAGAAATCATGGCGCATCCCAAGGGAATCGATCCAGCCGCAATGGCGAATGTCTCCGAATTCGCAAAACTTTTCTGGGCCAACCGCGGCAATCACAACGATCTGACGGCGCAGAAATTTTTGCCCGCGTTTACCTTCAACCAACTGGAACAAGCCGCGCTGATCGCACAGCAAAACGGGGCCTTCAAGATTGCCTACGCCGATCTCCCACCGCTCCAGACGCCCGCTGACGTGAAGCGCGAACTCGAAACGTTGCGGCCTTCGCTGTTCGATCCCGCGTTCGAGCCCATGATTACCGCCAAGAGTCCGGTCGGCGGCAAAGACACGATCCAAGCCAGTTCCAACACTTTCTACAAGAATCTGAGTCTGGCCGATCTGAAGGGATTTCAAGATAAGTACGCGCTGAACTCACGGGTGGAAAGAGCCGCGGACGGCAAACTCAGCGAACTCGTCTACCGCGCCGGCACGCCCGATGGCAAAGTTCCACCCGGACTGTATGCCACGTTCTTGAAGAAAGCTAACACCTGCTTCGAAAAAGCCCGCGGCTACGCCGAACCCGCACAGGCCGAGGCCATCGGCCATCTGATTCGTTACTACCAAACGGGCGAATACGCCGAGTGGGTTGCCTTCGGCACCGCGTGGGTGCAGAACGACGCCACCGTGGATTTCGACAACGGCTTCATCGAAGTCTACCGCGATACTCGCGGCGCGAAAGGCAGCTCGCAGAGCTTTGTCACCATCACCGATAAGCCGATCACCACCGCCATGAAGAAGCTGGCCGAAAATGCCGGCTATTTTGAGCAGAAGGCCCCCTGGGACGCGAAGTACAAGCTGACATCATTCAAACTTCCGGTCGTAAAAGCGGTCGAAACCCTGATCGAAACCGGCGATTTCAGCGTCACTACGATCGGGGACAATCTGCCCAACGAAAACGAAATCCACGAAAAGTACGGCTCGAAGAATTTTCTGTTTACCGGAAGCGCCCACGCCCTGGACGAAGCGACCGGTAAGACGGTGATCGTGGAGTTCGCCGCCGGCCCCGCCGAGAACGAGCGGAACGCGAAATATGGCACGGAAGCAGGCAGTCTGCTGACCGCCTTGCACGAAGTCATCGGCCACGGTTCGGGCAAATTGAGCGAGCGCGTCAGCGGCGGAGCCCAGCCTTTCCTCAAGGAATGTTTCTCCACCCTAGAGGAAGCACGCGCCGACTTGATGGCGCTCTGGAATGTGTGGGATCCCAAGCTGAAAGAACTCGGCCTCATCTCCAACCAGGAAGAAGTGGCCAGGGCCATGTACGACAGCGCAGCGTTGGTCGCCCTGAGCCAGCTGCGCCGCATTCCCCACGGTGACACTATTGAAGAGGACCACGAGCGCGACCGCCAGTTGATCGCCCACTACATCGCGGACAAAGTTCCCGGCTCGATCGAACAATTCACTCGCGACGGCAAAACTTATGTTCGAGTAGCCGACTATCAAAAGATGCGCCAAGGCGCTGGAATGCTGTTGGCCGAACTCATGCGCATCAAGGCGGAAGGCGACTACGATGCCATCAAGGCGCTGGTCGATAAGTATGGCGTCCACTTCGATCCGGCGCTCCGCGATCAGATGCTGGCGCGCTACAAGAAACTCAATCTGCCAACATATTTTGCCGGTGTAAACGCGCACTTGACCGCCAGCCTGGCCACGAATGGAGAAGTCGAGAAGGTCGAGATCCATTATTGGGACGATCCCGTCGCGCAGTATCTGGACTACGGCGCAATGTACGACAAGGGCCTCAAACCTTGAATGAAGAAGCGCGCAGGTTTCTCGCAACTTGCCGCCCCGTGATACAACCTTGTACTTGGCCTTGCAAACCGCAATCTTCCTGTTTTTTGCCGCCGCTCTCGGCGGCGCGCTCAACGCTGTTGCGGGCGGCGGAAGCTTCATCGCTTTCCCCGCGCTGATGTTCAGCGGAGTCGCTCCCATCATCGCCAACGCCACCAACACGGTCGCCCTCTGGGTAGGAACAACGGCCAGCACCGGCGCGTATCGCAAGCATCTCGACATTTCCGGCCGCGTCATGGCTCCGCTCGCCGCCACCAGCGTGATCGGAGCCATCGCCGGCGCTTACCTCTTACTGCATACGCCCGAGCACACCTTCCTGCGCGCTCTGCCCTGGCTCATGCTCGGAGCCACGCTGCTGTTTACCTTCGGCAAACATCTGGCAGGCGGTCCGGTTGGATCCATCGCCCGCGACGCTTCCACCTCGGCCCTGGCCCTCGCCGCACTCTTTGAGTTGATCATCGGCGTCTACGGAGGCTATTTCGGCGGTGGGATTGGAATCGTGAATCTCGCCATGCTCGCCGCACTCGGCATGACCGACATCCACGCCATGAACGCGCTAAAGGTCGTTCTCGGCGGAATCATCAACGGCGTCGCGGTGGTGACCTTCATCGTGGCCCACGCCGTCGCCTGGAAGCAGTGCAGCGTCATGATCGTCGGCGCGGTCCTCGGCGGATACTTCGCCGCCCACTACGCCCAAAAGCTGCCCGGTGCGTGGATCCGCGCCTTCGTCATCGCGGTGGGAACGGGAATGACCACGTACTTTTTCTGGAAGGGCTACCACTGACGGCTACGAAAAAGGCGCACGGGACAAAGGCTGTCGGCGCTGACTTTCGTAACCTGCCGCGCAGCCACCGCCTGAGGCAAAATCAAGACAGAATGCCCTCCACCGTCATCACGCAGAAAGCGCAACGGGGCTCTCGTGTCAAGCTCGGCGGATCCATCCTTGCCCTGGTGCTGCTTGAAAACGGCCGCCAGATTCGCAGCCGCTTGCATCAGCTTTCCGGTAACGGCGGTCTGGTCTCGCTTGACCAGCCGCTCGACGAAGGCATTCGCGTCACCGTCCTGTTTCACCTCGGCTGTACCAGCGTCCGCTGCCACGCCTACATGCTGTTTCCGATGTGGGCCACTCAGGGATGCCTGCAGCCTTTCCGCTTCCTGGATTTGCCCGAAAGCAGCCGCATCAGTTTGAACCGGGAACTGGAAAACCTGGTCCGAGCCGGCGCGTCTGAGGCCGAGGCCGAGGAAGATACCGAGTAACCTCACTACTCTCCCATACTACTTTCCCGCTGCCGTCAGAATCTCTTCCAGCGAATACTTCTGCAACTCGCCGATCCGCTCGATCGTAATATCCGGCTTCGGATACTTCGCCACCTCTGCCGCATCCAGCGCGTAGTGTCCCTGCCGTGGAAATACCGTCGTCACCCGCGCGCCCCAATGTTTCTTGAGGGCGGTCAGAATCCGTACCTTGTCGTCCACCATCACGTAGTGCGCCGCCGGATACTTGGCCTCCGCGTCGTCCAGTTCCAGTTCCTTATGGACATAGATCAGGATTTGGCCCTCGAAGATTTCGTTCAGGCCGGAGCGCTCGATCTTGCGCGGCTGAAAAACCACATCGCCGTCACTCAGGATCACAGCCCGCCCCAGGTGCTTGGCGTGCGCCACCGCATCCAGCGACTCCGGAAACAGGCGGTTGGCAAAGGGATAATTGATCATGAAGTGCGAAACCGCCAGCAGCCCCGGATCGCGCGGATGCTCGAGGCGATAGCGCTGCAGCGCACCCAGGTAGTCCGCGTATCCCAGTTCCTTGCGCAACACCTCGAAGATTTCCCAATAGCGCCCGGCACTGGATTCACCAACTTTGTGGAGCAAGTGCCGCTTCAAATCTCGCGACACGTGATCGTTATAAAGCAGCGTATTGTCCACATCGAAAAAGAACACAGTAGTCGGTTTGGCATCGGCGCTGGTCACATGATTCTCCTGAATTAGTGAGTGGCATTATGCCAGAAATCAAAGCGCACGTCGCCACCGCCCTGCGCGATTTGTCGCATTTTTTGAGTTTGGGACGTCTCAAAGGCGCGAAAATCGCGGGCGCCGCGAGGGACTTGTCAGGACTCCGGCCTTGTAGTACAAAGGCGGCGTCGAACCAAGTAATGAATCCAGCCGAGGCCGGGAGTTGTGACTCTGCCTCACAGACCGGGCGAACCGTTTTCGCCTCTTCCAGGAGCCAGCGTGGAGCACATCGACCCAGCCGTTATCAGCCGCTTCGACTCCCGTTCCGGACGTCCTTGTGAATTCTGCCGGGACCTCGACCCTCAGTTTCCTCATCGCCGCCCGCTTGACCAAATGGTAGCCGGCAGCCGCAAAGCATGCGCTTCGGCGCACTTGACCGAGGACGGCTACATCCGCCACCGCATGGTCGAACTGCGCCGGCTTACATCCCGGGCCCCGCTCACCGCGGCTTAACCGCCTGGATTCTTGCCTTTCGTGCGCTAGCGGGGCTCCGTCCGGCCTGTACGATCCAGGGTTCCGCCCACGTACAAATTACCCACGCAACCCTTCCCCATCGCCTCTTTCAAGTTTTTCACGCAACTTTCGAGGTGTCGGCGAGTTCTAACCAGTTAGGCGCCAAGTAGGTGTACCCTAGGCGGGGGGAGGCTTTCCATGCTGGCCGGTGCGCAATCCCGTTTCCTGCTTTTGTTCTCGGTGGCGTTCTTGGTTGTCGCCGTTAGCCCGGTGCAGGCCCAGATTAACGGCGTGCCTGCCTCGGTCACTTCGTTTGGTTTCGGCGGGAACGCCAACCCCACCCCCGGGGTGCGAGCCAGCGTAACGTCCCTCGGGCCCAATGGTTACGGCAATAGCCGGCCTATATTCGAGTACTGCTGTGCCAACTTCTTCTTGCCCCCGAACCCCAATCCACCGCTATTTTTCGGACGCCACCACCGCCGTCATGAGGATCGCAACCTGTTCGCCGTCGGAGTCAGCGAACCGGTCTACGTTCCATACGCAGTCCCCTATGTTCAGAACGAAGACGACGATGCCGGCAACGGCGACGAGGCTGAGGCGGACGAGGGCTACACTCCCGACGCCCGGAGCGCGAGCCCCCCAACCGGCCGCGCTGGAGATCGCAGAGCGGCGGCGAGAGCCGACGCAATCGGCAAACCTGTTTTGAGTCAACCAGAACGGCCGGTGACCAGGCAGCCCGCAACCGTGCTCATTTTCAAGGACGGCCACCAGTCTGACGTGATGAACTACGCCATCGTGGGCGATTTTCTGTTTGACTTTGAAGCGGGCCATACTCATAAGATCCCGCTCGCCGACATCGATCTCCCCGCCACCCACAAGGTCAACGACGACCGTGGCGTCGATTTCCAAATTCCGGGTGACACCACCCGCTAACGAGTACTAAGCCACCAGGGACAAGAAGTAGGGCGAGATTTTCCAGCGTGTTCCTGTGTGGCCGTGGTAATCGCTCTCCGCATTCCCGCTTGACACTACCCCGCCGCTAGATGGATACTTATGCATTGAGTTGCATTTTTATTCATGTCGAAAACGGCGCGCCACAAAGCGATCCTTGCCTTACTTGACGAAGGTCCTGTCGAAAGCCAGGACTCGCTCCAGCAGCGTCTGGAGCGCAAAGGCTTCGACGTCGGCCAGGCGACGCTTTCCCGTGACATCCACGAACTGAAGCTGGTCAAGGGCGCCGAGGGCTATCGGCGCATGGACGAAAGCTATGGCGCGGAGGGCGTTTTGCCCTCGGTCATGCATTTGGCGCACCAGTTTGTGGTGGAAATCCGCCCGGCGCAGAACCTCTTAGTGGTGAAGACCACGGTAGGCAGCGCCCAGCCGGTCGCCGCCGCGCTCGACGCCTCACACTGGCCTGAGGTGGTCGGCACCATCGCCGGTGACGATACCGTGCTGGTGGTTACGAGCGACAAGAAGCGGGCGCAAGCCCTGGCTCGACGGATTCGCGAGCTGTCGTAGTCAGTTTCGAGGCCCGCGGTGGTGAGCCGCGCTAGAATTTTCTTGAAATAGAGAGTTGGAAACGCAGATGAGAACCGAAACCATTGCACCGATGAACCTGCCGAAGGACCACGCTAAGCCGATCCCGCCGCCCTTGCTGCCGGAATCGATCGCTCCGCGCGATCTCGTCTCCATCCACGACCTCGCCCCCGCCGAGATCCTCACGCTCTTCAACCTGACTTCGGTGCTCAAGCAGCGGCCGGCGGATTTCCGTAGCGTTCTCGCGGGCAAACAGATGGTCATGTTCTTCGAGAAGCCCTCCCTTCGCACCCGCCTCACCTTCGAAGCCGGCATGGACAGCCTCGGCGGCAGCACATTCTTCGTCGATCAAACGGCGAGCCGCCTCAACGCCCGCGAGTCGCTCTATGACATCGCCCACAACCTCGAACGCTGGATCGACCTCATCGTGCTGCGCACCTTCAGCCATGCGGAGGTCGAAGAGATGGCCACCTACGCCAGCGTTCCAGTCATCAACGCCCTCAGCGAACTCGAACATCCCTGTCAGGCGCTAGCCGATTTCTTCACCCTGCAGGAACATTTCGGCGATCTCAAGAAACTTCATTTCGCTTATGTGGGCGACGGCAACAACATGGCGCATTCGCTGCTGCTCGCGGGCGCTTCGGTCGGCGCGAAGGTTTCGATTGCTACCCCCGAGCGTTATCCGCTCAATCCCGTCATCGTCACCATGGCGAAGGCCATCGCGGACGAAACCAAAGCTTCACTGCGTATTCTGACCGACCCGCGCAAAGCCGTTGCCGGGGCCGATGCCGTTTATACCGACGCGTGGGCCAGCATGGGACACGAACAGGAATCTGAAGAGCGCGCCGCCATCTTCGCCCCTTTCCAGGTGAACGCCGCGCTCATGCAACTGGCGAAGCCGCATGCGCGGTTCATGCACTGTCTGCCCGCGCATCGCGGCCAGGAGGTCACCGACCAGGTCATCGACTCGGTGAACTCGGTCGTCTTCGATCAGGCGGAAAATCGCCTGCACATTCAGAAAGCTATACTGGTATGGCTGCTGGGCGGCGCCGTCGGCCGCTTCTCGGCGAGGATCGCACATGCCCATGCTTAAATCCAAGTCTATCGGGACACCGGAAAAAATTGTTCTCGCCTACTCCGGCGGGCTCGATACCTCGATCATCATTCCCTGGCTCAAGGAAAACTATGCCTACGAAGTCATCGCCATGGTCGCCGACGTAGGCCAGGGAGATGACGTTGAAGCAGTCGTCGACAAGGCCTACAAAACCGGGGCCAGCAAGGTGGTGGTCGAAGACCTGCGCGAGGAGTTCCTGACCGGCTACGTCTGGCCAGCGCTGCAAGCCGGCGCAGTGTACGAAAACAAATATCTGCTCGGTACCTCGCTCGCGCGTCCCGTGATCGCGAAACACCAGGTCGAAGTCGCGCTGCGCGAAGGCGCCACCGCCGTCAGCCACGGTTGCACCGGCAAAGGCAACGACCAGGTTCGCTTCGAGATGGCCTACCAGGCGCTCGCTCCCGATCTGAAAGTCGTCGCTCCGTGGCGCGAGTGGGACCTGAAATCCCGCGAAGATTGTCTCGACTATGCCGAGAAGCGTGGCATCCCGGTGACCGCAAGCCGGGAAAAAATCCACAGCCGCGATCGCAATATCTGGCACCTGAGCCACGAAGGCGGAGAGCTTGAAGACCCCGGCAACGCGCCCTTCGCGAATACCTGGCAAATGACCAAGTCGCCGCAAGAGGCTCCCGATAAAGAAGAGCAAGTCGAAATTGGATTCGAAAAAGGCGTGCCCGTTTCGGTGGGCGGTCAAGCGCTCGATCCCGTATCGCTCGTCGAACTCTTGAACGAAATCGGTGGACGCAACGCGGTGGGACGGATCGACCTGGTAGAGAACCGCTTCGTCGGCATCAAGTCGCGAGGCTGTTATGAAACCCCCGGAGGCACGCTGCTGCTGGCCGCCCATGGTGAACTCGAGGCCCTCTGCCTTGACCGCGACCTGCTGCACTTCAAGCAGCACGTCGCGCTCAAGTATGCCGAACTGGTTTACTTCGGCCTCTGGTTCACGCCGCTGCGCGAAGCGCTCGACGCCTTCGTCCAGACCACGCAACAGAATCTGACCGGCGCGGTCACGCTGTCGCTCTACAAAGGCAACGTCAACGTGGTCAGCCGCAAATCGGAGTACTCGCTCTACCGCACCGACCTCTCCTCCTTCACCATGGGCGCAAGTTATGATCAGAAGGACGCTGAAGGCTTCATCCGCATTCTGGGATTGCCCTCGCGTTGCCGCGCGCAGACGCAGACGAAAGCAAAGGTAGAGGTCCCGCAATGAAGATGTGGTCGGGCCGCTTCCGGCAGCCGCTTGACCCCGAATTTGAGAAATGGCAGCGGTCGTTTCCCTACGATCAGCGGTTGCTCCCCCTCGAACTCGCCGCCAGCCGCGCCCACGCCAGCGCTCTCGAACACGCCGGAGTGCTTTCTTCCGAGGAGCTTTCCGAGATCGTGCAAGCCCTCGCAGAAATCGGCCGCCGCGCCGAATCCTCGCCCGAGTTTCTCAACGATCCCGAAGCCGAAGACGTCCACCACTTCGTCGAAAAGCAACTCGCCGCGCTGATCGGCGTCACTGGCTACAAGTTGCACACCGGGCGCAGCCGCAACGAGCAGATCGCCACCGACCTTCGTCTGTTCGTGCGGCAAAGCATCGATACCCTGCAAAACCTGATCGCCGATTGGATCGACGCCGCGCTCGCACGCGCCGAAGGCACGGGCAGCGCTGCTATGCCCTCGTATACACACCTGCAGCCGGCAGAGCCAGTCTTGGTCGCGCATTGGTTGCTGGCGTATGTGGAAATGTTTTTCCGCGACACCCTTCGCCTCGCCGACTGCCGCAAGCGCGCCAACCTGTGTCCACTGGGATCAGGCGCCGTCGCCGGAGCCACACTCACCCTCAATCGTCAGGCAATGGCCGCCGAACTTGGATTTGACGGTCCGACTGCGAACAGCATTGACGCCACCAGCGACCGCGACTTCGCCATTGAATTTGTCGATGCGCTCTCCTTGCTCGCCCTCCACCTCAGCCGGTGGGCCGAAGAAATGATCTTGTTCTCCACCCCCGCATACGGATTCGTCGAGTTGCCCGAGGCTTACTCCACCGGCAGCAGCGCCATGCCGCAGAAAAAAAATCCCGATTTTTTGGAGTTGGTGCGCGGCAAAGCAGCGCGCGTCATGGGATACGCGATCACGCTGCACACTTTAGTGAAGGGACTGCCGCTCGCCTACAACAAAGACCTGCAGGAAACGCAGGAACCGGTTTTCAATGCCTCGGATACGGTCATCGGCATCCTGCGGCTGGTGACTGGATTCATGAACACCGTGGAATTCAACGACGCCAAGATGAACCAGGCTGCAAGTTCCGGCTTCATGAACGCCTGGGCCGCAGCCGCATATCTGGTCGAACGCGGGGTGCCTTCCCGCCTCGCCCACGAGGCCGTTGGCAAGGCCGTGCAACTGGCCGCAGAACGCGGATGCGAATTACAAAAACTGCCACTCACCGACCTGCGAGCGATCCACTCCAGCTTTGACGCCGGCTTCCACTCCTGCCTCGGTCTTACCGAGGTGCTCGCGTTGCACGATGTCCCCGGAGGCACTGCGCCTCGTCACGTCAAGCGCGCGTTGCAGAATGCCCGCGAGCACGCCCGTTCGCTGCGCTCCCAGGAACCAATGACCACGCGCTAAGTCGAAAATCGTACGGGGATTGTTCTCCTAGAACACTTTCGCGGAATCCAGCAAAATGGTGACCGGCCCTTCATTGACCAGTTCCACCCGCATCGTTTCCTGAAAGCGTCCAGTTTCGCAGCGCAGGCCGGCGGCGCGGATTCTCTCCACAAAGTATTCGTACAGTTCGCGCGCCTGCGCGGGCGGGGCGGCCGCCTCGAACGATGGCCGCTTGCCGCGCCGCGCGTCTCCGTAGAGCGTGAACTGCGAGACTGCCAGCACCGCGCCCGCAACCTCCGCGACCGACAAATTCATCTTGCCCGTCCCATCTTCAAAAATCCGCAGGCCAGTAATCTTCTCGGCAAGATAATCCGCCGCGGCCCGCGTGTCTCCCGTCCCCACCCCCAGCAACACCAGCAGGCCGAGGCCAATTTCGCCCGTGGTCTCGCCGGCTACACTGACTCGGGCGCGGCTCACCCGCTGCACCACGGCGCGCATTTAACGTTGGCCCTCGCCAAGCGCAGATTCGTGACCCGGCGAAGCCAGTGCCAACGCAATGACACCCAAGCTTAGAATTTTCACCCCCAAATCGTGACACGGGGTCGGCGCAGTAGCAAGACCGCAACCGCAACCGGCACTCACTTCAGCAATCTGATCTCTAACCTCTCCCTTCTGTGTTGACCCCATCCGCCGGGGCTCCTACAATCCGATATTCACGGCAGCGAACTTCTTTTTCCGGGGCTCCATACATGCGATTGAGATTGATATCTAGAAGAAGAACGACAGTTGCGCTGCAATGCGTCTGGCTGACGCTGGCCGCCGCTGCCTTCGCCCAATCCGCCGCCCGCCACGACCTCGTAATCACGAACGCCAACGTGATGACGGTGACCCACGGCAACATCAAGAACGGCTCCATCTACGTCAAGGACGGCAAAATCGCCGCCGTCGGCGAACACGTCAACGCGCCCGCCACCGCCACCGTCATCGACGCGGGAGGGAAGTATCTGACCCCGGGCATCGTGGATTCGCACTCGCACATCGCCCTCGACGACGACGTCAATGAGGCCACCAGCCCCGTCACCCCTCAGATGATGATGAAGGATGCCTTCGATTATCAGGACAAGGCCATCTACCGCGCCCTGGCCGGTGGCGTTACGACGTCGCTGCTGCTGCACGGCTCGGCCAATATGATCGGAGGCCAGGCGGTCGTCATCAAGCACAAGTACGGCGCCGCGCGCGATGAGATGCTCTTTCCCAATGCGCCCGGATCGATCAAGTTCGCCAGCGGTGAAAATCCCAAGCGCGTCTATGGCGGCCGCGATCAACTGCCCTCGACCCGCATGGGCAATTTTGCCGTCCAACGGCAGGCCCTGGTCGAGGCGCAGGACTACATGCGCGACTGGGACAACTACAACGAAAAGGTCAAGCGCAACGATAAAGATAGAGTCGAAGATAAAGATAAAGCTAAAGATAAAGAAGCCAAAGACGCCACCCCGCCCAAGCATGACTTGAAGCTCGAAGCCCTCGCCGACGTGTTGCGCGGCAAACTCCTGGTGCAGATCCACTGCTATCGCGCCGACGAAATGCTCACCGAGATGGCCATGGCCAAGGAATTCGGCTACAAGCTGCGCGCTTTTCACCACGCTCTCGAAGCCTATAAGGTCGCCGACCAACTCGCGGCCAACAACGTCGGCATCGCCACCTTCGCCGATTGGTGGGGCTATAAGCAGGAGGCTTGGGACGCGATCCCCTGGAACGCCGTCATGGCCATGCGCAAAGGCGTGCGCGTCGCCATCAAGAGCGACTCCGAGGACTACACTCGCCGTCTCAATCAGGAAGCCGCCAAGACCATTCGCTACGGCGGTGCCACCGAGGAAGAAGCCCTGAAGATGATCACACTGAATCCCGCGTGGATCATAGGCGTCGACGATCGGGTAGGTTCGATCGAAGTCGGCAAGGATGCCGACCTGGTGATTTGGGATGGCTATCCACTCTCGAGTTACGGTGTCCCCGAAAAGGTTCTAATCGACGGCGAAGTTTACTTCGACCGTGCGCAACCGGGACTAGGAACCACGCACTACAAGGAGGGAGAATGAAAAACCAGTTCTCAGTTCCCGGTGCTCAGTTCTCCGCGAGCAAGCCCGTGTGGATTAGACACTCTTGTCCGCTGTCTTCGACGTTGCTGTTGATCTCGGTTTTCGCGATGCTCTCGATGCCAGCCTTCACCCAGGAAAAGGCCGTAGTCCTAAAAGGCGGCAAGCTCCTGACCATAACTCACGGAGCGATCGAAAACGGCACAATCGTAATGCAAGGCGGAAAAATCACAGCCGTTGGTGCTGCAAGTTTGGTAAACGTCCCTAGCAACGCGCAAGTCATCGACGTAACCGGCATGACCATTTATCCCGGTCTGATCGACTCGGAGACCCACCTGGGCCTCACTGAAATCTCCGCCGAAAACATGACCAACGATCTGGTCGAACTGAGTGACGAGATCATGCCGCACATGCACACCGCCGAGGCGTTCCACGCCGAGTCGGCTCTAATCCCGGTGGCGCGCATGAACGGAATCACCAATGCGGTTGTCGCTCCCGAAGACGCGGACACGCTGCCCGGTCAGGATTCCTTCATTCAACTGGCCGGGGCCAGCGCCATCGAAATGCTCCTTATCCGCGATAATGCCATGCCTCTCAACTTCACCGGCGATCAGCGTCGCAACAAAGGTGGTTTCGAAAAGCGTAAGTTCCCGTCAACTCGCATGGGTCTGGCGGCACAACTGCGCCAAGCCTTCATCGATGCGCAAGACTACAAAACGAAGTGGACCGACTACGAACGCAAAAAAGCCGACGCCGCCCAGAAAACCCAGAACGAAGATAAGGACAAAGATAAGAATAAGAATCAAGACAAAGACAAGAAGGCCCCGCCACAACCTCCTAAGCGCGATCTCAAGTTAGAAGCGCTTATCCCCTATCTCGAAGGCAACAAGACCATCGTGCTCGCCGCTGAGAGCCCGAGCGATCTGCAAACTGCCGTCCATCTCGCCAACGAGTTCAAACTGAAGTTCGTGCTCAACCACATCAGCCACTCCCAGCCCGTCCTCGACTACGTGGCCAGCCTGAAGGTGCCTGTGATCGTCGGTCCCATCTACGAAGCCCCCAAAGAAGACGAGCGCTACGATGCGGTCTACAGCCTACCGGCCCAACTCTACAAGCGCGGCGTCAAGATCGTCTTCGCTTCCTACTCGGCGCACAACGTGCGCAACCTCCCCGACCAGGCCGGATTCGCCACCGCGTTCGGCCTTCCCTACGACGAAGCGCTCAAAGCCATCACCCTCAACGCCGCCGAGATCTGGGGAGTCGCCGATCAACTCGGCTCCCTTGATGTCGGCAAGACCGCCAACATCGTAGTCGCCAACGGCGATCCGCTGGACGTAAAAACCGATGTGAAGCAAGTTTTTATCCAAGGGCGTTCAGTCCCGATGACCGACCGCCAAACCCGCCTGCGTGACGAGTACAAGTAGAGACGGGGCTTGCCCCGTCTCCGCCCCGAAAGACGCGGCAGGCCATGTCTCTGCAGGATTTCGGAGCACCGCCCGCTTGATAACCAAGCGCGTTCTGTCAACTTCAAATACAATTACGGTCGCGATTCAATACACCTCATAGTGTGTTCTCAATATCGCAAGAACCACATACTCAGACCAACAACCTTAAGGAGAAATATTCATGAAAGCTAAGCTCACACTTGCTGCCATCCTTGCGGGATTGATGTTCTTCACCGCCTGCGAAAATGCACAGAAGACCGGTGCCGATGTTGCCATCAAGGGCGCGCAGACTGCCTATGCGGCCGTGGCCGACCAGGCCAAAGAGTACGTTCCCGATCAGGCCAAGGATGTTCAGGCCTCGATCCAGTCCGCCAAAGACGCCTTGGACAAGGGCGACTATGCCGCCGCTTTTGAGGCCTCCAAGGCGCTTCCAGGTAAGATCAAAGATTTGGGGGCGGCAGCTTCCGCCAAGAAAGACGAACTGACCGCCAAGTGGAAAGACTTGAGCAGCTCGATGCCGGGGCTGGTATCGGCGGTGCAGACGAAAGTGGACGCTCTTACCAAGAGCCACAAGCTTCCAGTTGGCGCGGCGGACAGCCTCGCCTCCGTGAAGCAGACCTGGACCGATGCCTCGGCCGCATTCTCGTCGGGACAGATTCCCGACGCGCTGGCGAAAGCCTCCGCGGCAAAAGAAAAACTCGCCGAGTTGCAAGCTAAGCTCGGGATGAAACCCGCAGCGTAGTTGCAAGTGTGGCGCGGACATTCCTGTCCGCAAGGCCGCCAAGGGCCAGGGTGCAATTCGCCTGGCCCTTGTGTGGCGGTTACCGTGGCACATGAAGATCGCCAGCTCGCTCAACCTAAAGCTGAGCCCGCAGGAGCAACAGGCGAAGTCTTGGCTATCACATCTGAGCAATAAAAATCGCCCGCCGAGGCGAGCGAGCGCGAACTCTGAAACCTTGAAACTCTGAAGCTCTGAAACCTGCTCTTCTTACCCTTTCGATTCCCGGTTCTTCAAAACCTCCAGCGCCTTGTTCAGTTGGTCGTCCTGCTGGTTCTTCGGTTTCACTTCTTTTTTCTCTTCGGGAGCCGCCGTCTGCTCTTCGTCGGGCAATCCACCGTCGTCTTCCGTATTGTCCGCGACCAGCACATTGGGGGTAACAGCCGCATCCTGAATCGCTTTTCCGCTGGGCGAGTAGTACTTGGCCACGGAAAGTATGAGCGCCGATTTGTCCTGCATCTCAATCAGCTTCTGCACCGAGCCATCGCCGAAGGTCTTTTCTCCGACCACATCGCCGCGCGCGTTCTCCAGAATCGCCGAAGCCACGATCTCGGCTGGACCGGCCGTGCCGCGGTTCACCAGCACCGCCACTGGCAGCTTGGTAATGTCCTTGGCGGGATCGGCGTTGAAAGCCTCACGAGGATACTTCTGCCCCTGCAGGTAAGTAATGGTGCCATGGTCAAGGAAAAGATTGGCGGTGGCCACGCCCTCCGATTCCTCGCCACTGGCCGAGTTACGCAAATCCAGCACGAACTTCTTGACTCCCTGCCCCTGCAACTCGCGAATCTTGCCCGCGATCTGCTGCGACTCGCCCGCCGGGAACGCGTCCACCTTGATGTAGCCAACATTGTCCCCCAGCATTTTGTCCGCCGCCGGTGGAATCGCAACCAGGTCGCGTGTGATCACAATCTTCTGCGGTTCTGCTCGCCGCGGCCGCACTACGGCCACGCTAATCGTAGATCCGGGTTCGCCGGACAGGAGGCCGCGAATCTCAGCCAGCGACATGTCATGCGTGCTCTTGCCCTCGATCGACTCGATAATGTCGGAGTTGTCCACCCCGGCCTTCTCCGCCGGACCCCCGGGAATCACCGCGACCACGGCCGCATATCCGAAGCGCTTGGAGACGGTGGCGCCGATGTCCGCCTTGCCCCCGGTCTTCATCGTCTTGTAGTGCTTGTACTCCTCCGCAGACAAGTAACTGGAATTGGCGTCGAGCGACTCCAGCAGACCGTGCAGCGCGCCTTCGGTCACGCCGCCGATGTTGGGCTCTTCCACGTATTCCAGACGAATGCGGGAGAGCACTTCGCTGTACACCGACAATTGACGATACGCGCCGTCATTCGAAGAAGCGCGAACGCTGACAAAGCCGCCCACCAGGGTGAACAGCAGGATAGCCAGCGAACTGGCAATGACCGTGACCTTCAACTTCGTCGACATAATTTGATCTTCGCTCTTTTAGTTCTTTGATTCGTAGCGCTCTTGGATGTGGGGCCGCAGGGAATCCCAAACCCCAAGGACCAGTTGCTTCATTATAGACGGTTTGATGCACAGTTTATTGCATTGATCTCATTGCATTATCGGGGAGCCAGATTCGCCCGTGCAATGTCGTCGGTAACGTGGCCCAGCACAGTTGCCCACAAGCAGAGGACAGTCGCGGCTCTATATCGCGAGACGTGATGGGTCTGATTCGCTAAAGCTAACGCCGACTAGAAGATAGTGTCTGAATCCCGCTCAGCTGATCCTAATTCACCGTCTGCGTCAGCATCGCTGAGCTGACGCCAAAGCTGGTGCTGCCGTTATACGTGACCGTGATGGTGTGTGACCCGAGGGCCAGCTTCGAGGTTGTGTATTTTGCCGACCCTCCGCTCAGGGCCGTAGTCTTCAGGAGCGTACTGCCATCGTAGAAACTAACCGACCCGGTGACCGTACCGGTGTACTGCGGCGCCACGCTCGCGGTGAAAGTCACCGACTGGCCGGAGTTCGACGGATTCAGCGAGGAAGTCAACGTGGTCGTGGTGGTGGCTTTGTTGACCACCTGTTTCACCGCCTTCGAGGTACTGGCAACGAGATTCGAGTCACCGCTGTACATTGCGGTGAGGGTGTTGCTGCCTACGGGCAGCGTCGAGGTGATAAAACCAGCCGAGCCGCCGCTCAGCGTGCCTGTTCCCAGTACCGTCTTACCCTTCATAAATGCGACCGTCTCGCCGTCGGGCGGCGCGCCGGCAGCCGAAGTAACCGTCCCGGTAAAAGTCACCGCTTGCCCATAAACCGAGGCGGGCGGATTCGCGGGCGTCAGCGTAGTCGTGGTCGCGGCCCGTACATCGATTTTGGTCACAAAGGCGTCGTCCGGGTCGCCACCATAGGTCGCCTGCAACGCATTCTTCGTGGGAAAGTTGGTGGATGCAGTGTTGCCGGTGATGTAAGCGTAGTTGGCACTGTCCACGGCGATGCCAGCGCCGCTATCGTCTCCATTGCCGCCCAGATAGCTGGAATAGGATAATGCTGACCCGGTGGAGGTGATTTTAGATACGAAAGCGTCCCCGGCCCCCGCCAACTTTTTCTGGAAGGCGTTCTGCATTGGGAAATTAGTGGAGAGAGTGTAGCCCGTCACGTAGACATTGCCGGCGCCATCCACAGCAATGCCGTAACCATCGTCCTCCAACTTGCCGCCCAGATATGTGGAGTAAACCAGCGCCGAGCCCGTCGGGTTGATCTCCGTAACGAAGGCATCGAAGGAGCCATGATTAGTTGCCTGCAACGGGTTCATGGTCGGGAAGTTTGTAGAACCGGCCGAACCTGTAGTGTAGGCATTGCCCGCGCTGTCCACCGCAATCGCGTAGCTCAGATCGTATCCCGTGCCGCCCAGATAGGTGGAGTAAGCCAACGCCGTCCCCCCGGCGCTGATTTTCGACACAAAGGCGCTGGACGAACCCTTATTGGTTGACTGCACGGGATTCATGATCGGAAAGTCTGAGGACAGCGTTTGACCAGTGACATAAGCGTTGCCCGCGCTGTCCACCGCTATGCCGTTACCATAATCCTGGCCGCTGCCGCCAAGATAGGTCGAGTAAACCAGGGTTTGACCATCGGGAGTGATTTCGGCAACGAAAGCGTCATTGAGCCCACCATTGGTTCCCTGCAACGCATTGTTGGTCGGAAAATCGGTCGACAGCGTGGAGCCGGTGACATAAGCATTCGCCGAACTGTCCAACGCGATGCCGGATCCCAGGTCATCTCCGCTGCCCCCCAGGTAGGTCGAATAAATCAAAGCCGAGCCGTCGGCGCTGAGCGCGGTTACGAAGACGTCGAGGCCGCCGTTGTTGGCCGCCTGCAGCGGATTCATCGTTGGAAAATCGCTGGACGCCGTGTTACCTACTACGTAAGCGTTGCCCGCGCTGTCCACCGCGATGCCGTAGCCATAGTCAACCGAACTGCCCCCCAGATAGGTCGAGTAAACGAACGAGGATCCCGCCGGGTCGAGCTTGACCACGAAGGCGTCGTAGGATCCGCCGCCGTTTGGCTGGAAAGAGTTCGTCGTCGGAAAGTTGATCGAGGCGGTTTGACCCGTGATATACGCGCTCCCCGCACTGTCCACGGCAATGCCGCCGCCATCGTCGTCCCCGTTCCCACCCAGATACGTCGAGTAAATCAGCGGATCGATGTACAGCGGCCGACTGGCGTCATACTTCGCCAACTCGAACCTCACCCGATTCGCATCGGTGACATAACGCGCCGCAATTTCCTGCCGTGTTCCATTCTTCTCCTGATACACCACCGGCCTGTGCCAGCGGATTTCATCCCCGCCAATCTGGAAAACCAACTCGCCATGCGCCTCCCGGCGAATCCGCTTCGCCCCGCTCACGTCGAACGCAATCTGGCGCGGGTCCGCTCCCGGCCCGACAATGAAGTCATACTCCAGTTGGCGCTGATTGCCGTAGTAGACCAGGTCAATTCCGGAATAAATTCCCTCGTACTTCACCTTGGCGTAATTCGGAACGTTCGACCGCCACTTCGCCGGATCGTTGCCGATGAAGTAGTTGCTCCTTCCCGCCAGTTCATCCACCCCAGTAACCCGGGCGGCGGCATTGGCCTTGCGGAGCTTCATCCGCAACACCCCCGCCATCGGGCTCTCGGGCTTCGACGGCTTCGTATCAGGGTATCGCTTTAGCGATACCGAAGCTCTCTTGAAACCGGCTGCCCCTTCAGGGGCCAGGTTTTGCGCTTTTCCCCGGAGCGCCAGCACTGCTTCGTCGCCCGTAAGAAAAAGCGTGTACCCCTTTGTGCGCGACAGGAATTTCACCCGCTCATCCGTCTGCCCCCGATTGGCCTCAAAGCTCAAAGGCAACTTGCCGTACTTGTCGCCAATGGTCGCCAGTTTTGCCGGATCGGGTTTCGAGCAGCTAGAAGCCGCCGCGCATTTCGAGACAGAAGTCGACTGCGCCAGTACCATGGTGCTGAACAAGGTTGCGAACAGAGCGGCAAGGCAAGACGGTCGCACGGCACTCCTTAAATAGTGGTTGACCCGGTAAATCGTGGTTGTACCGTGCAGGACTGATTGGGCCTGGGGCAATCAGTTCACGCGGGAGAGACAAGCTCCTTAATTCTGTACTGGCGGCAGCCACCTGTCAAGCAAAATGGTCGCACGCCACTCCTCCCGAAACGCCCGCCCAGAGCCGAGTTCCGCCTTGCCAATCCGCAAGGAAAGCAGCTTCTCAAAACCTCAACTACAAGCTATAAATCCCTGCCCACAGGACCAGCCCAAAATGGTTCGTATCAGGGTATCGCTTTAGCGAGACCGTAAGTGCTTCGAAATCATGCGCCCCCTTTAGGGGCTGGGCAGCGAAAATTCACTTCTTCAGCAAACTGTTTAGCCGCCGAGGTAAACTGCCCCTCGGAGAACACTCTTCCCCGCAGCCTGCTAGACCTTGATCCGGGAACTGCCGATTCCAGAACCGGCCTACCCCTCCAGCAGCGCCGCGATTTCCCCTTGCCCCATTTCTCGGGCAATCATCGCCGAGGTCTTGCCCGCCTCGTTGGCCAGCGTGGGATCGGCGTGGTGCTTGAGTAGCAGTTCCACCATAGGACGATCTCCGTTCTGGGCGGCGGCCTGGATCGGGACCCAGCCCATTTGCTGACGAGCGTTCACCGGCGCTCCGTGTTCGAGCAGCCACCGGGCGGCTTCCAGGTTGCGGGCGGAGGCGGCGGAATGCAGCGGCATGACCCGGGTCGGATTGGCGGCCACGGCATCCACCGCCGCCCCGCTTTCAATCAGCAGGCGCGCGGCTTCTGGCTGGCCAAAAAAACAGGCGAAATGGAGGGCCGTGAACCCGTCCTTGGAATGGGAGTTGACGGCGGAAGCGTCGTGGAGGTACTGCTTGAGGCTCTCGATATGCCCGATCGCCGCGGCCTCGAAGATATCGAGCGCCTTCTTCTGGCTCGCGATCAGGTCCGCCAGGTCGCGGCGGCCTCGATAGACGGAATGCATGAGCAGGCTCACCCCGCTCGCGTCGCGCGCCTCGGCAGCCGCGGGGTCCTGTTGCAGAAGTTGACGGAGTCCGTCGGCGTCGCCTGCCTTTACGTACTCGAAACCGCGTCCGAAGTTTTCCATGGCTTGTTTCCTCCTGATTGTTAGCACTGCTAACGAATTATAGAATCCGGGCTCGAATTGTCAAGAATAATGTTAGCCATGCTAAGCGTTCCCGATGTTAAGCTGTGAAGTATGCGTCGCTCCCCAGAGCCCTTCCGGTTGGAGGTGGCCGACCGGCTGCACTCCGCTGCCATCCATCTGCTGCGCCATGCCCGCCAGCAGGACGTCCTTGCCCGCCAGGCGCCGGCGCGTTTGTCGGCCCTTTCCGTCCTGGTGTTCGGAGGCCCCATGGCGCTGGGACAACTGGCCGCCGCCGAGCAGGTGAAAGCTCCCACCATGAGCCGCATCGTGGCGGCATTGAAGTGCTCCGGACTGGCCCAGATTGAGACCGACGCAAACGATGCGCGCCGGATTCGAGTAACCGCAACCGCCAAAGGGAAACGGCTGCTGCAGCATGCGAGGACACGGCGGGTCCGGTTGGTGGCGGAGACGCTCAGCGGCCTGCGGGAACCTGAAATGGAAACCCTGCACAAGGCGGCGGAACTGATGGACCGGGCCGTGCGGCAGGCGGTGAGCACGAAGTAAAATCGGTAGCGCGCCGTGCTGCCCCCCTGAACGGGCGAGGAGTTCGTCGCCGCACACTCTCCTGCCCTAAACGTTACGGCTGGTCGGCCACCAGATTACTCAACGAGCCAATGCCCGCAATTGACACTTCGATGGCATCGCCGGCAACGACCGGGCCGACGCCCTTGGGCGTGCCGGTCGCAATCAGGTCTCCGGGTTCGAGCGTCATCACCTGTGAAATGTAACGGATGATAACGTCGAGCGGGAAAATGAAGTCTCGTGTGTTGCCCGCTTGCCGCACTTCGCCATTCACTCGGGTTTCGACCGGAACGCCCGCCCATGGATCCAAGCCGTCGGCGACGAGCGGTCCTACAGGGCAGAAAGTATCGAAACCCTTGGCGCGTGTCCACTGGCCGTCTTTTTTCTGCAGATCGCGGGCGGTGAAATCGTTGACGCAGGTGTAGCCGAGAATGTAGGGGCGCACGTCGTCGCTGTCCGCGAGAAGATGGCAGCGCCGCCCGATCACCACGCCCAACTCGCCTTCGTAGTCGGTGCGCGCCGAGGCTTTAGGCCGGAGAATCGTTCCACCCGGCGGCAGCAGGGCCGAGGGCGCCTTGAGAAACAACAGCGGCTCCGGCGGAACCTCGCTGCCGAGTTCGGCGGCGTGCTCGCGGTAGTTGCGGCCGACGCAGACAATTTTTGAAGGCTGCACCGGTGCCAGCAGAGATGCCTGCGCCAGCGGGATGCGGTCGATGCGGCGCGTCGGAATGCCATCGCCGCGGCTGTCGTGCGGAGGCTGGAGGAGCAGGCGAGTAATCTCGTCGCTGCCCGCCACCGCCTCAACCAAGCCGTAGTGGGTGGATCCGTTGAGCGTGAATCGGCAGTATCTCATCAGAGCAATATCTAAACACAAATGCCGCGGCGATCACGAACGAAAAAACAGTGGGTTTGTGGGCTACTCAAAGTGGCCCGCTGCCAGACTCGGAGACGGTTTCCCCTGTGATCCTCCGTGTCCTCCGTGGTTAAAGCATTTGACTTCCTCGTCGAACACCGGAATTCACACCGGATTGGCGCAATATAGGTGTCGCTATTTTAAAACTACTCCGCGAGCAACATCAAAAGGCCTCCCCCGTGCCCCTCTGTGCTCCCCGTGGTGAAGAACTTCTCCGCAAACTTCGCAGACGCGCTACGGCACCGACTCGCTGGTTTCCTCGGAGCGCGCGCTCTCATTTCCACGTACGTCCACCGCGGAAACTGAGTAGCTATAGGCTTGCCCCGAGGCGACCGCGATGTCGCGATAGGACGGCGATTTCACCAGATCGGAATTCAGCTTGACTGCAACGCCATTCGCTGCCGAGGACCGATAGACGTTGTATCCGGCGAGATCGGCGTTGGTGACCGGTGCCCAGATCAGATCGATAAACGGCTTCTGTCCCTCGCCCGAATAGGCTGCCTGCAACCCACCGGGCACCGACGGCGGAAAGACGTCATGGGCAATGACGCGCACCGGCCTGCTGTCGTCTCCCTCAACCTGCGCTTCGCTCTCCGGCCGCTTCACGATACTCACGGCAGTGACGCGGTAAAGATAGGTCTTCTCCCATTCGAAGCCGGAGTCGGTGAAATGTGCCGGGCCAGGCTCGCCCAAAGAAACTTCGCCAGCGACTGCATCTTTGCCTGTGTTCTCGTCCCGCCGATAGATGCGGTAACGAAGTTGAATCGTAGAGGCGTTGGCCGGCGGGCCGCTGGGATTGCGCTGTGATTCGCCGGCGCTGGTCCATGTAAGCACGACACCGTCGCCGGTCAGTTCGGCGGAGAGATCGCTCGGTGGAAGCAGGGTATAGACAGCCGGAACTTGCACGCGATTCGATAATCCTGCGCCGCGGGCGTTGCGGTTCAAGACTTCGACGGCATAAGTGACTTCTGCCAGTGGATATTCCACTTGAACAGAGTCAGGAAGCGTAACCACGTAGGTTTGGGTGCTGGCATGCTGCAAGTCGGATTTCCGCGCCTTGGCTCGCGGAGATTTCTTGCTCTGCGGGACGTCCGACGGTGCGGGCAGCATCGCGACGGGATTTCCGCACTCGGTCATCTCGGGCGCGCGATCGGGATGGGCGGTGCTCGGCAAAGCGCCGCAGACCAGCGTCGGACCGATATAGCGCGCGCTCTGGCGGTCTGTGGTCAGCATCGGTTCGCCCCAGTCCAGCGTGACGCGATTGCCCTTGCGGCTGGCGCGCAAATCGCCCGGCGGCTTCGGAAGTTCGAGCGACGGCGGCAGCGGTGGTCCCGTCTGGGCGCAACTGGCCAGCAGCAGGCAGAGGGCGGTTGGCGCGAGTAAACTCTTGAAGTTTCGTTTCATGCGGAAAAAGTAAAGAGTATCAGAGGTGGATAGTAGGCCGGCGCATCGGCCGACGGCAACACGCGGGCGGGGCGCCCGCGCCACACGAACTTATCCGGCGAGTTCGCGGACGGCTTCTCTAAAGACCTTGCTATGGTAATCGACATCTTCGACCGTGGTGACGGGCGACATCAGCGCCATGTTGTGGAAGGGCGTCAGCAGAATGCCGCGATTCATGGCATAGAGATGCATGAAGCGTTCGAGCTCGAAGTCCATGGCATCGTGGGCTTCGGTTCCATTTCTGGGCTGGTTGGAACAGAACAAATACTCGGCGCGGCAGCCGAGGCGCGTGACGTGCCAGTCAAGACTGAAATCGTCGATGACTTTCTGCACGCCCGCAGTCCAGCGCTCGGCCATCGGGATCATCCGCTCGAAGGCCTCTCTGGTCAGAACTTTTGTCAGCGTGGCGCGCATCGCCGCCAGCGAAAGCGCATTGCCGGCGAGAGTGCCGCCGATCCCTCCCGTATCGCAGTCTTCCAGGCTGTGGCGCTCGAGAATCATGTCCGCAACCTTTTGTGTGAAGCCGTAGGCCGCGCCGGGAACGCCTCCGGCGATCGGCTTGCCGAATACGAGGAAGTCGGGGTCGAGATTCTCGGCGCGAGTGTAGCCGCCGGGGCCGGCGCAGATGGTATGCGTCTCGTCGAGGATGAGCAGCGAGCCATGCTTGCGGGTGAGTTCGCGCAGCGCCTGATGGAAGCCGGGTGCGGGATGCACGATGCCGACGTTGGTCAACGCAGGCTCGGCCAGCACGCAAGCGACGTCGCCATGAGCGAGCGCCTGTTCGAGAGCCGTAACATCGTTGAATTCCACGACGCGTGTGGTCACGGCAGGATCGACCGGCGGGCCGATGTTGCCGCGTCGCGCTCCAGAACTGCCGTCGGGATGAAGCGTGATGAAAGTTTCATCCACGGTGCCGTGGTAACACCAATTGAAGACGAGGATTTTTGCGCGCCCGGTAATCTGGCGTGCTAGTCGAATCGCAAAACGGTTGGCGTCGGTGGCCGTCAGCGCAAACTGCCAGTAGGGCAGGCCGAAGCGCTGCTGCAGTTCTTCGGCGACAAAGACGGCATCTTCAGACGGCAGCATGAGCGTGATGCCGCGTTTGACCTGCTGCTCGATAGCTTTCACGGTGGCGGATGGAGAATGTCCGGTCATGGTTCCGGTGTCGCCGAGGCAGAAATCAACGTAGCGATGGCCGTCGATGTCGTAGAAGTGCGCGCCCTGCGCCTCACGCACAATGGGAGGAAAAGCTCCCGCCCACTTCACCATCCAGTTCATCGGGACGCCGGAAAGCATCGACTTCTGGCCGCGTTCGTAGATTGCCTTCGACTTCGGGCGTTCGTCGATGAAGCGCTTTTGCTCGCGCTCGGTTAGGGACTTCAGGCGGGTGCGGTCGAGGGTCATGAGTCCCGAAAGCTACTTGAAAGCCGTGAGCTTAACAGAAGCAACAATCTGCCAGCAGATCAAAAGGCAACCACAGGGGACACAGGAAAATTTGATTTCCCCTGTGACCCCTGTGCCCTCTGTGGTAAAGAATTTTCTACAGTATGTAGCGCGACAAATCCTGGTCCTTCACAATCTCGCTCAGCATCTTCTGTACATACGCCGCGTCCACGACAAACTGCTGGCCCTTTTTCTCGGGAGCCTCGAAACTGATCTCGTCAAGCACCCGCTCCATGATGGTGTGCAAGCGCCGCGCGCCAATGTTTTCCGTGCCTTCATTCACGCGAAAAGCAAAGCGCGCCACTTCTTCCAGCGCGTCGGGCGTGAACTCCAGCTTGACGCCTTCGGTTTCCAGCAGCGCGATGTACTGCCGGGTCAACGACGACTTCGGTTCGGTCAGGATGCGGACGAAGTCTTCCATGGTGAGCGACTGCAGCTCCACACGGATCGGGAAACGGCCCTGCAGCTCGGGGATCAAGTCGCTTGGCTTCGAAACATGGAACGCGCCGGCGGCCACAAACAGGATGTGGTCGGTGCGGACCATGCCGTAGCGCGTGTTGACGGTGGTGCCTTCGACGATGGGCAGGATGTCGCGCTGCACGCCCTCGCGCGAAACGTCCGGCCCATGGCCGCTTTCACGCCCGGCGATTTTGTCGATTTCATCGAGAAAGATAATGCCGGAGTTCTCCACGCGGTCGATGGCGACGCGCGTCACCTGCTCCATATCGATCAGGCGCTGCTCTTCTTCCTGGATCAGGTATTCGAAGGCCTCGTTGACCTTCATCTTCCGCTTCTTGGTGCGCTGGCCGAAGATGTTAGGCAACATGTCCTTAATGTTGACGTCCATCTCCTCGATGCCCTGGTTGGAGATGATTTCGAACGACGGAAAATTGCGTTCGCGAGTTTCGATTTCGACAGTGCGGTCGTCAAGCTTGCCTTCGCGCAACTGCTGCCGCAATTTCTCCCGAGTCCGGCTCGAGGACTCGGTCAGGCTGGTGCTGCCGTCGATGACCACGCCTCCCGAGGAGCCAGAGTCCGACGGACGCGGTGTGATCGGCGGAAAAAGAATGTCGAGCAGCCGCTCTTCGGCGTTGAGTTCCGCTTTGTCGGCGACGTCTTCCAATTTCTCTTCGCGAATCATCTCGATGGCGATCTCCACCAAGTCGCGGATCATCGACTCGACATCGCGGCCAACGTAGCCGACCTCGGTGAACTTTGAAGCTTCGACCTTGAGAAACGGCGAATTCGCAAGCTTTGCCAGACGGCGGGCAATTTCGGTCTTGCCCACGCCGGTGGGCCCGATCATCAAAATATTCTTCGGCATGACTTCGTCAGCCATGTCGGGCGCGAGCTTCTGCCGCCGCATGCGGTTGCGCAGCGCGATGGAGACGGCTCGTTTCGCGTCTTTTTGTCCGACAACGTACTTGTCGAGCTCGGTGACAATTTCACGCGGCGTCAGTTCGTCCAGTGTGACTTGCTCTTCTTCGGCGGTTCCTGGTAGATAAATAGCCATAGATACGTCGTTGGTCGTCAGTTGTTGGTCGTTAGAAAAAGCCGCATGCGTTCGCAACCCGCGAACGACTAGCGACCAACGACCATCGACTGCTTCCTACAACTCCTCAATCGTAATCCTCTCATTGGTATAGATGCACATGCGGCTGGCGATCTTCATGGCTTCTTCGGCGATTTCGCGCGCCGACAGTTTGGTGTGATCGGCCATGGCCTGGGCTGCTGCTTGCGCAAACGGGCCGCCGGAGCCGATCGCCGCAATACCGGTATCGGGCTCGATCACGTCTCCTTGGCCGCTGAGCAGGAACGTCGCTTCCTTATCGGAAACCAGCAGCAGGGCTTCCAGATGCCGCAGAAACTTGTCGGTGCGCCAGTCTTTCGCTAGTTCGACGGCGGAGCGGCCGAGGTTGCCGTGATACTGCTCCAGCTTAGCCTCGAAACGGCTGAACAGCGTGAAGGCGTCGGCAGTCGAGCCCGCAAATCCGGCGAGAATCTTGTCCTGATAGAGGCGCCGAATCTTCTTAGCCCCGTGCTTGATAACCGACTCGCCGAGCGTGACCTGCCCGTCACCGGCCATGACAACTTTATCGTCGCGGCGAACGCAGAGGACGGTGGTGGAGCGGATAAGGCGGGGAGCGGGAGTTTCTGCGGCGCTTTTGGCGGCCGCGCCTACTAGTGTGTTCTTTGACATGAGCGCAATTGTTAATTATACAGTCGTTCCTCGTGAGTGGACTGGGACATAGGTAACACAATAGACCGGTGCCCGCCCCACACACCCTTCCTGTAAAATCCAATCAGCGTATTCGGAGCCATTCCCTTTTGTCGTTTCTGGACGAGTTAAACCCGCAACAACGAGAAGCCGTTGAAACCACCGAAGGACCGGTGCTCATCCTGGCGGGCGCGGGCAGTGGGAAGACTCGCGTCATCACCTTCCGCATCGCCTACCTGATCGAGAAGCTAAGTGTCATGCCGGAAGCGATCCTCGCCATGACCTTCACCAACAAGGCCGCGTCGGAGATGGCCGAGCGGGTCGAGAAGCTCGTCGGCGGGCTCAGCGGCCCCAAGCCGGTGATTTCCACGTTCCATTCGTTTTGCGTGCGCGTGCTGCGGCGGGATATTGAGGCTTTGCGGATTCCCTCCACCGTGCCGGGACAGCCGCCGATCGGGCTGACGAAGAATTTCGTCATCTACGACGAGAGCGATCAGCAGCAAGTAGTCAAGGGCGTCATGCGGCGACTGGGCCTGGACGACAAGCAACTGTCGCCGCGCAATGTGCTTTCGCGGATTTCATGGGCCAAGAATCACATGCTCGATCCGCAGGAAGTTTATCTCCAATCCGCCGACCCGAAAACCGAAAAGATCGCGCACATCTTCGAGGAATATCGCAAAGAACTACGCAAGGCGAATGCCCTGGACTTCGACGATCTGCTGCTCGAAGCCATGCGCCTGCTCAAATCGGTGGCGGCGGTCCGCGAATATTACAATCGCCGCTTTCAATATCTATTGATCGATGAGTACCAGGACACGAACCGTCCGCAGTATGAACTGATGCGGTTGCTGGCGGGCGCCGGGCACAACGTCTGCGCGGTCGGCGATGAAGATCAGTCCATCTACTCGTGGCGCGGGGCCGATATTCGCAACATTCTGGAGTTCGAAGCCGATTTTCCCGAGGCGAAAATCGTGCGCCTGGAAGAGAACTACCGCTCAACGCAGAACATTCTGGGCGCCGCATCGGCCGTCGTCGGAAACAACGTCCGCCGCAAAGGCAAGAATCTTTGGACTTCGCGGCAGGGCGGGGCGAAGCTCGGATACTACGAAGCTCCCGACGGCGAGAACGAGGCGCTCTTTGCGGCCGATACCATCAACCGCTATGTGCGGCAGGCGGGCGAAAACGGCGAGACGGCGCGCGCGGCCGTGCTCTACCGGACGAACTCGCAATCGCGTCTGTTCGAAGAAGCGATGCGCCGCTATCAGCTGAAGTATCACGTGGTCGGCGGCTTCTCGTTCTACGAGCGGGCTGAGATCAAGGATTTGATTTCGTACTTGAAAGTCGTTCTGAACCCGGATGATTCGGTTTCGCTGCTGCGCGTGATCAATACGCCGGTGCGCGGGATTGGCAAGACGACGATCGAGATGATGGAACGGCTGGCGCTTGAGACCGGACTGTCGCTGTGGGGCGCACTGGGCGAGGCGATTACGCGGCAGCTGTTGCCCGGGCGAGCGTTGGCTGCATTGAAAGGTTTTCGCGACCTGATTGAAGACGGGCGCGCGATGCTGGCGGGGACGTTTGTGGAGCGGGTCGAGGAAACGGCTGCGGCGAAAGCGGGTGTGGGGACGGGCGCCTCGCCCGTCCGAGCCGAGCGAAGCTCGGCAGCGCTTTCGTTGGACAACTCGACAATCCCATCGAACGACGGCACGGATTTTGATCCCGGCAACTTTAGTTTTGATTTTGCGGCTCACGATTTGCCGACCGACAACGTGGCGAGCGACGACGGGGCGAGTGAGGGCGGCGGTCTCTCCACGAACGCGGCGGCCGGAGAGGCCGTCGAAGGCTTTCGCGCCCCAGGCGAGGCTGCCCATACGGCTGAGCTTCTCAAATTCCTGATCGACCGCACCGGATACATCAAGCAACTAGAAGAAGAGGATACGCCGGAGTCGTACTCGCGCATCGAAAATCTGCGCGAACTGGTGAATGCCGCCATGGATTCGCGCGATCGCGGCGAGACGCTGGATCGGTTTCTCGATCATGCCGCCCTGGTCAGCGATGCCGACCAGTACGACGAGCACGCGCAGATCACGCTGATGACGCTGCATGCGGCAAAGGGACTGGAGTTTCCGCTGGTGGTGCTGGCCGGAATGGAAGAAGGACTGTTTCCGCATTCGCGCACCATGCTTGAGCCCGATTCAATTGAGGAAGAACGGCGGCTGTGCTACGTCGGCATGACGCGTGCGATGGACACGCTGATCTTGTCGCGCGCCGTGTATCGCCGGCGTTACGGCACGGACATGCCCGAGGCCAGCGTGCCGTCGCGATTTTTGGAAGAAGTTCCGCCCCAGTTGGTGGAAGAGTTAGGCGGATCGCGTCGAAACAACGCTCGTTTGGTGACAGGTCTCCGGCCCGTGCCCTTCGATTCCGCCAATGGCAGGCTCCGCCCCGAGACGGCTGATCGCACCCACTACGCTTACGAAGACGAAGACCAGAGCGCCGCCTGGAACCCCGCACGGGTCAAGCCGAAGACGCCGACTCCGCTGCGCAACCACAACTCCATCGACAACATTGCCGAGTTTTTCGCATCGCGCGGCAAGAAGTTCAAGGTACCGAAAATGCTCCCGGAAGAGCCCACAGGCAGGCGGGGATTCCGTCCCGGACAAAAGGTCAAGCACCCGAAATATGGAGAAGGGACGGTGTATCAGCGCGAAGGGGATGGGGAAGACGCCAAGATTACGGTACAATTTCCTCGCTTCGGTTTAAAGAAGTTAGTGGAGCGCTACGCACAACTGGAGAAGGCGTAGCGCCGCGTGGAGCGCTACCCACAGCTCGAGAACGCAAAGAGCTGCGGTGATGAGAGTTGGAACGTACGATCCACCAGCCGCGGAGCGGCAGAACAGGAAACCCCGGCACGTGAGTGCCGGGTAGTCGAGAGTGGGAGAAACGAGTCCCGTAGGGACGGCACCCGCTCTCACCCGCACTCTAGAGGGGCGCTCGATTTCGGAGATTTCCGGCATCGCCGAAGCGATGCCTATTAAAAGACAGAGATGCGAAACTTAAGAGAAGAGGAAACCAAACGCATTCATGGCAAACACAAAGAAGCTAACCAAAGAAGAGCGCAAGAAAACCAAACGAGCCTCCCGCAAGAAAATCAAAGCGGAAAAGCCGAAGAAGCCCCGCGATTATGCGCGCGGATCGAAAAAGCGCAAGGTGAAAAAGCTGGCACGCGGTCAGGCGAAACGCTAAGTCGTTATCCTGAGCCGTGAGAATTGCCGGGCATGGGCCAGTGCCCATGCCCGACTCCCGCTGTGAGAAGCAACGAGAGGAGCGAACGACTCTTGCCGCCATCAACCACTGAGCCAGCCCCAGACGTCATTCGTACTTCCAACAGCCAGGCCTTCTGTTGCAAGTCCATCGACAAACTGATCTCGGAAGCGGACGATCCCGCGCACCGGCTCAGTAAGACGCTGGGCCCATGGTCGTTGACCGCGCTCGGTATCGGCGCCATCATTGGGTCGGGAATTTTCGTCCTTACAGGGACAGCGGCGGCGGGGGAATATTTCCAGGCTCCCTCCATCCTGCACGCGCAGGCGCTCGACCTGATCGTGAATTTTCTACGAACCGGCAGCACGGCTGGAGCGCTCATGCACGGCCGTCCGCCGGCCGGGCCCTCGATTGCAATTTCGTTTTTTCTGGTGGCGATCGCCTGCAGTTTTGCCGGATTGTGCTACGCCGAGTTGGCTTCGATGATCCCCATCGCCGGCAGCGCCTACACTTACTCGTACGCCACGCTCGGCGAGATCTTCGCCTGGATCATCGGCTGGGACCTGATCCTGGAATATGTGGTTAGCAACGTAGCCGTGGCGGTGGGCTTTGCCGGCTATACCAAAGCGCAACTCGCCGCGTTCGGTCTGAACCTGCCAGACAAGTGGGCGAGTCCCGTCTGG